>PVMS01117066.1_pt1 | contig 31998 bp, 24 predicted proteins | sample 1853461 | NCBI WGS metagenome assembly PVMS01 (sample SAMN08582032, study PRJNA380276) | Marine sediment metagenome, whole genome shotgun sequencing project. | isolation source: ocean sediment barecode stripped | collected 2017
AGTTTGGAAAAAATTTCAGAAGAGACTCGTATCGGAATGAGTAATTTGCAGCATATCGAAAAAGAGGATCTCGAAGCGCTTCCTGCTGAAGTATTTGTGAAGGGCTTTTTGCGTTCATTTGCGCGGGCTGTCGGCGCCGATGAGGGAGAAACCGTTAGACTCTATCAAGCCCGCCTCAATATGGAGAATACGCTGGCCGGTGCCGGAAGCTTTTCGGGAAGATCATCCATAAAGTTCTGGCGTCATCTGATTTTATCGGTAGCAGCTCTGCTGAGCGTTATGGCATTATCTATTTACGGCGTTTCTTATTTTCAAAGTCAGGGTCATGTGCCGGAAACAGCAGAAAAACATGAAGTCAGCGAGAAACCAAAAGTAACCTTACCCCAGGGCCAGCAAATATCAAATGTTCAAAAAGGCTCCACCACAGAATCTCCTGAAAGACTGGTATTACAATTAACTGCTGTTGAAGACACATGGATTAAGGTAATAATAGACAATAAAGATCCAAAGGAGTACAATTTAAGCGCCGGCGAGCACATGGAGATGGAGGCCTCAGCGGGGTATAATCTGCTTATCGGCAATGCCGGCGGGTTGGTACTGAAGTTAAATGAGAAACCGATACCAATTTCGGGTAAAATTGGAGAGGTTGTAAGCATTCAACTCCCCTAGATACGGGGACACAAAGTAAAAAACTTTTTTCTTTCGCTGTTTTTCAAAACTTTCGTATAAAATGCAAACCGATCGCAATAAAATATTGGTTGAAAGTGTCAAGCGGCTTTTACGGCGTGGGGCAACAACTCACCTCGGCAACATTGTGAACAAAACCCATGCGGCTGACCTGTCGGTCGTATTTCATTCGTTATCGCTTTCGCAACAGCGCAATCTCTTCAATATGATAACGGACATTGAGCAAAAGGGAATTTTGTTCAGTGAACTGGATGAGGATACGTTCCTGGACCTTATCGAAGAGATGAAACTTGAAGATATTGTTGAAATCCTGGACCAGATGCCCACCGATGATGTGGCCGATTTACTGGGGCGATTGCCGGAAGAAAAGTCCGATGCCATCTTAGAAAAGATGAAAAAGGCGGAATCGGAGGAAGTTGAAGACCTGCTTCGCTATGAAGATGACACGGCCGGCGGCATTATGGTGCCCGATTTTATTGCGCTGACAGAGGATGCCACCGCTAAAGATGCTATCGAATCATTGCAAAAAGAATACTCCGAAGTCGAGATGCCCTTTTATCTCTATGTGGTTGATGATTACAGCAAGCTGGTCGGAGTGAGTTCCTTGCGGCAGCTGGTGCTCGTACCTCCTGATACTCCGCTCAAAGAATTCATGGCAACTGACGTTTTTTCAGTCCAGACGGATATGGACCAGGAGGAAGTCGCGAAAATAGTTGCCCGTTATGATATTCTGGCAGTGCCGGTTGTAGACCATACCAACCGGCTTATGGGTATTGTGACAGTTGATGACGTAATTGATATATTTAGGCGTGAGGCTACCGAGGATATATTGAAGATGGCCGGGGTGGGCGAGGAATTTGTCGAAACAAAATCGATTTTAAAAAGCACCCGCACCCGGTTACCTTGGCTTTTTGCCAGTTGTGTGGGAGGGATCATCGCTTTTCTCATCATCGGTAAATATGAGGCAACTTTGCATAAAATGGCCGCTCTGGTAGCTTTTCTTCCTGTGATCATGGGAATGGGCGGCAACATCGGCACCCAATCTTCAACGATTGTGGTTCGTGGTCTGGCAACAGGCCGTCTTCATATTCGGGATCTGTGGTCTGTCGTCTTCAAGGAACTGTCAGTCGGTTTTATCCTGGGCCTTGTTTATGGCCTTTTAATCGGCAGTGTGGCACAATTGAGCTATAGCATGGAGGTGCTGGCTATTTCGGTATGCTTTGCGGTTATCAGTTCGATGTCTGTTGCCGCGCTGATCGGTTCGCTGGTGCCGATGGGTTTTGCCCGGATTAATATCGATCCCGCTGTAGCAACAGGGCCTTTTGTTACCACTGCGATTGATATCATTAGTATATCTTTTTATTTTCTGATTGCCACCGCTCTTCTTGGTCTATGATTCCATGCCAGTATTTTCCACGCCTGCCATCTTACTTCACCGACTTGATTATGGAGATTTTGATCTCATCCTAACGTTTTTATCCCTGGAGCGAGGCAAAATTTCTTTGATTGCCAAAGCCGCGAAAAAAAGCACGAAGCGTTTTGCAGGTATTTTGGAGCTTTTTTCGCTTATAGAAATTGTTGGCAGTACGAGCAGGGGCCGCGGTCTTCCTGTTTTACAGGAAGCCGTATTGCAGTCGCCTTTTAGCACGATTCGTGACGATATAAAAAAAACCGCCTACGCCAGTTACTGGTGCGAGTTGATTAATAAATGGGTGGAAGAAAACAGGAAACAGGTCCAGCTGTACCATCTGTTACAACACGTGCTGAGTCAGCTTGACAGCGGCGTAGCTGCGGCAGCGGAGTTAAGCATCTTATTTCAGATGAGGCTGTTGAGCCTATCCGGCCATAGACCTAATCTAAGGCAATGTGCGCGTTGTCAAAAGCAATTGGAATCGATCCGTCACAACCGGGTTGCCTTTGACATTGCAAAAGGCGGAATCTTATGCGATGCGTGTACCGCCGGCACTGGCGGTCGCACCCGGCTATCAAAGGGTACGATTAAACAACTTAAATGGGTTGAAAGCGGTGACCTGAAGAAGGCGTCCAGAATTCGATTTGGCCCTCAAGCTTTAGAGGAGGGGCTTGAATTTCTGGAGGCGTTTGTGCCGTATATTATGGGGCTGCAGCCCCGGAGTCTTAAGTTTTTGAGACAGATTAGAAAGTAAATGGATTGCGGATTTCGGAATGCGGAATGCGGATTGAAAGGTATAAAAGCCAGAATTCAAAGTTAAGCATAATTGGAAGGCATTCGAGTACGAGGACGAGGACGACGACGAGTACGATTGGGGGGATAAATTGTCGTCCTCGTCCTCGTCCTCGTGCTCGAGAGCCGCAAGCTGAAAAAGCATCATCATTGGACACCAACCGAGGACGAGTACGAGAACGACGACGAGCACGATTCGGAGCGCTATGACGCATAAATTCAAACGCATCCTTGAAAAGAAACCGATCGAAGCATCGGCTCCTTGCCGAATCGATATGGGGGGTACCCTGGACATTCGTACGTTTTATTATCCTCTGCGTCAACTGGCCCCCTGCACGTTTAATATTGCCGTGGATCTTAGAACCCGTGTTCGTCTTTTGCCGTATCATGGTGATCTGATTAAAATTTCTTCAAAAGGGTTTGAAAGTGCTGAATTTCCCTTGAGCCGGGCACCTTTTGCACATCCCCTGGGTTTAATGTTTGCGATTGCGGTGTACTTTAATGCCTCTAATATTCACGTCCAAATTGAATCTCAATCACCACCGCGCGGTGCCATGGGAGGCTCTTCGGCGGCTGCTGTTGCGCTCATTGCCGCATTCTCAAAGTTAATGGGGGAATCGGCTTCAAAAAAGCCGCTTGCGCGAACTCAAATTGCCATTCTGGCCCATGGATTGGAGGAAAGTGTGGCGGGGGTACCCTGTGGATTCCAGGATCAACTGGCTGCCATATATGGGGGCGTAAATGCTTGGATCTGGCCGGTCAGCGTTGAAGCGCCTCAATTCCGGAAAAAAATGGTACTGCGAAAAGCGTATCATAGGGATATTGAAAAACACGTGCTTTTGGCCTATTGCGGAAAGCCACACGAATCCAGCAATATTAATGGCCGCTGGGTTCAGCAATTTCTTTCCGGAAAGTTTCGGGATCTTTGGTCCGAAATCGTTTTATGTACGCGACAGTTTATTAGCGCCATGTCTAATCGAAATTATTCACAGGCAGTGGCATTGATGAACAGGGAGACGGAAATTCGAAAAAAAATGACACCGGATGTACTCGATCAGGTCGGGAGTCAATTGGTTGATGCCGCCGTATCAGGTAATTGCGGTGCGCGATTCACCGGTGCCGGGGGTGGCGGTTGTATTTGGGCACTGGGGAAAATTAAGCATATTGACAGGCTACAACCCATATGGGAAGACATACTTTCAACTGAAAATGAGGGCCGTCTGCTGGATATGAGGATTGATTCCCGGGGTTTGGTGGTTCACTGAAGGTGTCAGGTGCCAGAGGACAGAGATCAGAAGACAGAAGACAGATGTCAGAGATCAGTCAACAGATTACAGAAAACAGAGGGCAGATGTTAGAGATCAGATAACAGAGGACAGACGACGGACAGGGAGTTGCATCCTCCCGTTTTTATCATCTGTTTTCTGTCTTCTGATTTCTGTCATCTGAACCTTGTGAGAAGGAAAAGGAATACGCAATGCATTTTCAGGACGTAATTCTAGAACTGCACAAATTTTGGGCCCGCAAGGGCTGTGTGATGGTACAACCCTATGATTTGGAGGTCGGCGCCGGCACATTTCATCCGACCACGCTTTTAAAAGCGCTGGGTCCGGAGCCTTGGAATGTTGCCTATGTTCAACCTTCCCGGAGACCGACCGATGGCCGCTACGGGGATAATCCGAATCGGCTTCAGCACTACTACCAGTATCAGGTCATATTGAAACCTTCTCCTTTTGATGTTCAAAACCAATACCTTCAGAGCATGAAGGCATTGGGCATCGATCCCCTTGATCATGATATCCGCTTTGTTGAGGATGACTGGGAATCGCCCACCCTGGGCGCATCCGGTCTGGGATGGGAAGTCTGGTTGGATGGAATGGAGATCACTCAATTTACCTACTTTCAAATGGCGGGGAGTATTGAGTTGCATCCCATATCGGTCGAACTCACTTACGGTCTGGAAAGAATTACCATGTATCTTCAGGGTGTGGATAATGTTTATGATCTGCAATGGAACGATGAAATAAAATACGGGGATGTACATCATCAACAGGAAGTCGAGCAGTCGACCTATAATTTTGAAAAAGCTGATGTGCCCGTTTTATTTGAGTTGTTCAAAAAATACGAGGCGGAGTCCGCACGACAAATTGAAGACGGGCTTGTATTACCGGCCTACGAGTATTGCTTGAAATGTTCCCATACGTTTAATCTCCTGGATGCACGGGGAGCCATCAGTGTTACAGAACGGACCGGCTATATTGCTCGAATACGAAATCTTGCACGGCTTAGCGCAAAAGCATATTTGAAACAGCGCGAAGATATGGGCTTTCCGCTGTTGAACAGGGAAAAATAAAAGGTTTCAGGTGTCAGGTGTCAGGTTTCAGAGGGCAGAGGACAGAAGACAGATGGTAAAAACTGGAGGATGAAACATGTTGTCTGTCGTCTGTCCTCTGTTATCCGTTGACTGATCGCTGACACCTGAACACTGAAACCTGGTATTGGGGTGAAAATGGACACATTATTGCTCGAAATAGGAACAGAGGAAATCCCGGCAGATTACATTAATCCTGCTTTAAGGGCGCTGGCCGCAACTTTGCAGAAAAAAATGACTGAAACTCGGATTGAGCATGGTCCCGCAAAGATATACGGGACCCCCAGGCGGTTGACCGTTAAAATTGAAAAGGTTGCTGCCAAGCAGCTGCCTTTAAAAACAGAACTTACCGGTCCTCCGGCGAGGATCGGATTTGATGAGTCGGGTAAACCGACAATGGCAGCGAAGAAATTTGCCGAAAAGGCGGGCGTTAAAGTTGATAAGCTGACAATTAAAGATACCAAGAAAGGTGCCTATTTATGTGCGGTTAAGCAGGAGCGGGGCCTGGCGACCCGGACCTTGCTTAAAGACATCCTGCCAAAGGTCATATTGGCAACCCCGTTTCCGAAAACCATGCGCTGGGCGGATCTGGACATTGCGTTTGCAAGACCGATTCATTCCATTTTGGCCCTGCTGGGTTCCAATGTTATTCAATTTAAGCTGGGAAACATAAAAGCCAACCGTTATACATATGGGCATTATTTTATGCAGCCCGGGAAAATAAAAATTGATTCTGCCGATGACTATGTAAAACGTTTAAAAACGGCTCAAGTTGAAGTTGATCTTGATGCACGTCGAAAAGCGGTTGAGCGCGAAATCACTAAAGCGGCAAAAAGAGTCCGCGGCAGCATTTTGCCCGACGAGGAACTGATAGACACCGTTAGCAACCTGGTTGAATATCCGGTGGCTGTCGCAGGAAAATTTGATGACATATTTCTTGAACTCCCTGAAGAAATTTTGATCACCGCCATGCGGGAACATCAGAAATATTTTGCCGTTATCAATAAATCTCATAAGATTTTACCCCATTTCATTGCCGTCAACAATACAGCCGCCAGAGATATGAAACTGGTGGCCAAGGGACATGAACGCGTGTTGCGGGCCCGCCTGGCGGATGCCCAATTTTTCTACCAGGGTGATTTGGAAGTCTCCAATGATAAGCGCGTAGAAAAGTTGAAAGGAGTCTTATTCCAGGCGCAGTTAGGCACAATGTATGATAAAATCCAACGCGTTGCGAAAATTGGTGAATTCATCGCTAAAGCCGTGAATGCCGAATTGGCCGGGGAAAAAAACGAAAACGAACTCAAAGCCCAGGTTGTACGAGCTGCCAGGTTGTGTAAAGTGGACCTCGTAAGCCAGGTGGTTGGGGAGTTCCCGAAACTGCAGGGCGTCATGGGAAGAGTTTATGCCACCATTGCCGGCGAACTTCCCGCCGTATCGGCCGCAATCGAGGAACATTATCGCCCCACGTATTCCGGGGGACCTTTGCCGGATACCATTGCGGGTTCGGTCTTAAGCATTGCCGACAAGGTCGATTCTATCTGTGGGTGCTTTAGTGCCGGACTGATTCCCACCGGTGCTTCCGACCCCTATGCCCTCAGGCGTCAGGGGATTGGTATCATTCAAATTATGCACGAAAAAGGGTTTTTATTTTCGCTAAGAAAGCTAATTAAAAAAAGTCTCGGTCATTTCGAGCTAAAAAGTAGCGTTGGATTAAGCGAGTTAACTCAAAAAATTTATACATTTTTGCAAAACCGCATCATCCAATTGTTAGCCGATCAAGGGTATGCCAAAGATGCCATTGCAGCTGTTGTGGATGTCTCAATCGATAATGTGCCCAATATATGGAATCGCCTTGAAGCGCTTGAAGCGCTCAAGGCTAAACCGGATTTTGAGGCGCTGGCAGTAGCCTTTAAGCGTGTGGTGAATATTTTAAAGAAATCAGGCAAATTGGAAAAAGCCGGCAAACCGGGTGAGGTGCAAGAAAAACTTTTTGAACACGAGAGTGAATCGGCGCTTTTGACGGCCTGCAAAAAAGTTGAAAAAAAAGTTTCAGACGCTATGGAAAAGGGGCTTTTTGAAAAAGCGCTTCTCGACATTGCTACGCTGCGCGGACCGGTGGATGCATTTTTCGATGGGGTCATGGTGTTAGCGGAGGATAAATACGTGCGTCGCAACCGGCTGGCATTGCTAGGGCACATCGCCGCATTGTTCAGCAAATTTGCCGACTTCTCTAAATTGTCTACCTGATGTGCCAGGAAGATACAGAGGACAGAGCACAGAAAACAGATGACAGGCGACAAATAGCAGACTGTATTCTGTCATCTGTCTTCTGTTATCTGACACCTGACACCCGAAACCTGAAACCTAGATTGACACGTGGATGTTTTATGAAGTCAAGATTCCATACTGGAGAAAGGCGTAGTCCAGGACTCAGTCTTAGCTCACTGACGGATGATGAACTGTACGCTATCCATCTGGCAACCCTGGAGGTACTCGAACAAACAGGTTTATTTGTCGAAACCCGCGAAGCGCTTGATGTTTTTGACGGTGCCGGAGCTGAGATAGATCGCAAGAATAAAATCGTAAAAATTCCACCATATCTGGTTGATGATGCCATTCGATCAGCTCCATCGAAAGTACTTTTGGCCGGCCGCGACCCGAAAAATGATAAGCTTCTGGAGACCGACCGTGTGCATTTCACGAATTTCAGCGAGGGGGTTGAAGTGGTTGATCCGTATACGGGTGAACGCCGAACACCAACCAAAGCGGATCTTGCCAATGTCGCCAGGGTGGTTGATTACCTTAGTGATATTGATGTTTGTGAAAAAGCAGTAGGAGCCAGCGATGCACCGTCAGAAGTTGTACCGCTTCATAACGCTGAAGCCATGCTTGCCAACACAACGAAACATTGCTGTGTGGGTCCCGGAGACGGCTTTTTATTAAAAAAATTGGTCAAAATGGCAGCTGCGGTTGTCGGTGGTTTAAAGAAGCTGAAAGAGCGCCCAATCCTGTCATTTACCACCTGTCCGGTGAGCCCGTTGCAGCTCATAAAAGAATGCTGCGAAATTATCATGGAGTCTGCTCGAACCGGATCGGTAATTAACATTTTGTCTATGGCAATGGCGGGGGGCACCTCACCTGTCAGTCTCGCCGGGGCATTGGTTACGCATAACGCGGAAGTTTTAGGGGGGATTACGTTAAACCAGCTTGTCGTCAAAGGTGCCCCGGTAATATACGGCAGCTCAACTACAGCGATGGATTTAAAATTGGGGACTGCCTCGGTGGGCACGCCTGAGTGCGCAATTATTAGTGGTGCTGTGGCTCGACTGGCTCGTTATTATGCCCTGCCGAGTTATGTTGCCGGTGGGTAGAGTGATGGTAAAATATCTGATGCTCAAATGGGCCACGAAAAAACGCTGACCGGACTGATTGCGGCATTGGCAGGTGCCAATCTGATATATGGTCCGGGAATGCTTGAGAGCGGAATTACCTTTGATATTGCCCAGTTGGTGCTGGACAATGAATTTGCAAAAATGATCAAGCATACCGTAAGGGGTTTTGGAGTTAATAAAGAAGCCCTGGCGGTAGATGTTATTAAAGAGATCGGACCGGCAAAAAATTTCCTTGCCCATACCCATACGTTGAGGCACATGCGATCCCAATCACAGCCTGAACTGATTGATCGTAAGGGTATCGAAGATTGGAAAGCCGCGGGCGGGACCGACATTTACCAAAGGGCCGCAGAAAAAGTAAAAAGTATTCTGGAGAATCACAAACCCGAACCACTTATGGAAGACGTTTCCACTAAAATCCGATCCATTATCAAGGAGACAGAAAACGAGCTGGGTGTATCTAAAAAATGAGCTCAAATTTTTCTGTGTTTTCGAAGATAAACCGCTAATTTTGAGATAAGTTCTGATCTATCATACCCTGGAGGTGCGAGGAATCTGGTGAAGGATCATATTCCTACAAGAATGGGCGATGGGGAATTGGTTTCCATGTCGGCTGCCGAGGTAAAAGATGACATTTTGGCAGGAACCCGGGATGCCGCCAAAAGAGCCAACATTCCCGAGCTGACGAAAGACGATGCCCAACAGTTACTCGATATCATGGCTGAGCCGTCTCGGGCAGTAAGTGTAGCGCCGGGAGAAGAGGTCATTGTGACCGATGATGGCTGCTCGATGAGCTTCTATGCAGGCCAGGATAGTGGAGGCATCGGCATTCCCATGAGTCGGCTGCAGGCGATTCTAACCTACGAACGGGCCTGTGCCGCCGATACCACTTCCATGGGGCATAGTGATTACAGCTTCAAACCGGTGAAATCCATTATTAACTTTGAGATGAATGCGTATTACACCGCATCCATGATGACGACCGCCCCTCTTTTTTATGGGGCCCAGCCAAATTTGGGGCTTTACTTTCAGCCGGATGGACCCCATCCAAATCCGGCTGATCTTCTGCCACAGCGAAAGATCAAAGAAGCCCGGGCGACACAGGAGGCAGCAGCTGAACAGCTGCGCGAAGATCTTGTGTTTGTAGGAAAAAAACTGAATCATATCGGATGCGAGGGCCTTAATTTTGATACCTGTGGATCAGCCGGGGATGCAGATTTTTTAGCGGCCCTGCTGGCAGTAGCCGATTTAAAAAAAGCGACTCCAAATATGCCGGTGATCATGGGGGCCTCAGGAGAATTCGTACTTGGAATGCACGGCGAATTAACCTTTGACGAAAAGCAGATTGCCGGTATGTATCCTCACGAACAGGCAAAGGTTGCTGAAGCTGCAGGGGTTAATATCTTTGGGGTGGCGATCGGTACAAACACCACGAAATCTGTGGCTTGGAATGTCGCCAGAACGGCAACCTTTGTAAAGGCAACCGTCGCGGTTGCCAATATACCGATCCATGTCAATGTTGGGATGGGTGTCGGTGGTGTGCCAATGCTGGAAGTCCCCCCGATAGACAGTGTAACGCGGGCCTCAAAAACCCTGGTGCAAATCGGAAAGGCGGATGGTTTGTAGATTGGTGTTGGCGATCCTTTTGGTATGCACATCGCTCACATTGTTGCTTCGGGCATGGGAGGTATCCGAACCGCCGGAGATCTGGTGGCCTGGATGCAGATAACCCACAAAATGAAAATAACTGAAGCAAAACAATATGTGGCCGATAAATTGGGAATCGAAGTCATCGATCTGACGAATGAGGAAATTATGCGGCAAATAAGAGAGGAACGCGGAATCGGTGTCATTACTGCAATAGCAGGTGATCCGAAAGGGATTCGTGCTAAATTTAAGATTGCCGAATTACTGAATATTCATATTAACTCGGTTGACCTCTTTAAATCTCAGATGGCTTATAGCGGTTGATAAAAAAACGTTCCGCTAGTCGAACGTTTTTTTCTACAACCACTTATGCCGCAACTCCGTCATTGGGTGTTTTCAAACCAGGTGCAAAGCACCCGGTTACACCCGCACCGATTAAGGCACTGCCGTGCCTTTGTATTTTCCCGCTTATGGCGGAAAAATCCAAGCCACCCGCTCTGCGTGTGGTCGGTGACCCGGAACATTATTATGAAAAGCGGTATAAATACCGGAATTCAACTTGATTGGAGGAAACTATGGCATATGACTCGGAGAAGGATAAGGTTTTGAAAACGTGGAAATGCAATGAAACCGGATTGGTCGTTTCAATTAACCGCTATGGTGACGGTGAAGCGAAAGTTCAAATCGGGCCGCGTGTTTTGTTAAAAAAGGACGGCAACGAGAGAGCGCCGGTAAAAGCCGGCCGGCTGACCATCGAGGATCTGATATGGTTCTATGATATTATCGATGAGGTCAAAGAAGAATTATCCGCTTTGGCGAGACCAGCATAATGAGACCGTGGAAAACAATGATGCCATCATAATTCCCCAAAAGGGCAAACATGCACCGCAACTGGGTCCGGTTGCCGTGATAGCCGGGACTGAAACGGATCTCGCCCTTCTCTGCAACTTGCTTGATCTTGATAAATCCAAATATCAAAAACTATTCACAAGCCGGCTCTACGTCGCCGAGCAGCCAGGCGCAGCTTTTTGCTTAACCGGTCCGTTAATCGGTGCTCCGTATGCAGCAATGGTGCTTGAAACTTTGATTGCCTGGGGTGCCAGAGAAATTATTTTTTTAGGCTGGTGCGGTTCAATTTCCCAAAAGGTCAAAATTGGCGATATTATTGTTCCGACCTCTGCGATTATTGATGAAGGCACCTCCGGGCATTATAAAAAAGATGATAATCGGATTTCATTTCCCTCAGAGCTGATGGTCACCAAGCTCAAAGCCGCGTTGGACCGTAATCGTGTCACTTACCATCACGGATCTGTTTGGTCCACAGATGCGATTTACCGGGAGACCCGCGACAAGGTAGAAAATTATCAGCGGTTGGATGTTGTCGGCGTTGAGATGGAGATTTCAGCACTGTTTACGGTTGCAAAGTTTCGCAAAGTAGATATGGGTGCGATTGTTGTTGTTTCTGATGAGTTAGCTTTCTTCAAATGGCGTCCTGGTTTTAAAACAGATATCTTCAAACATGGCCGCAAGGCGGCCTGTGCGGTGGTAAGAGATCTATGCCGGAAAATATAAACCCACAAATTGCTCAAAAAGCAGAAGCGTTAAGAAAAGCCCTTCACCGTCATAATTATCGCTACTATGTTCTGGATGATCCGGAAATTTCCGACGCCGAGTACGACCGGATGATGCAGGAGCTTAAACAGCTGGAAGAAAACTATCCACAGTTGGCCAGTCCGGATTCACCGACTGCCCGGGTGGGGGCACCTCCACTGGAAAAATTTGATACTGTGGCACACACTGTTCCCATGCTGAGCTTAGACAACGGCTTTAATGATGAGGATATCCTCGATTTTGATAGGCGCGTAAAACGAAACCTCGATAAACAAAGCAATATTTTGTACACAGCTGAACCCAAGATGGACGGAGTTGCTGTGGAACTCATATATGAAAACGGAAAACTGCTCACCGCATCTACCCGGGGAGATGGCTTAACCGGGGAGGTGATCACCGCCAACATCAAAACGATCAACGCGGTTCCGCTGGTGATGCAAACAGATAGTCCGTCCCCCATTCCGTCAAGACTTGAAATAAGAGGGGAAGTCTTTATCGGACTTGATGCTTTTAGAAAGTTTAACGAGGAACGCGTTGAACAGGAACTGCCGCCGTTTGCGAATCCGAGAAATGCTGCGGCAGGTTCATTGCGGCAACTGCATTCAAAAATTACCGCCACCCGCCCTCTGGAGATCTTTTTTTATGGAATCGGGATCGTTGAAGATCTTGCATTTGAATCCCATTGGGAGCTTCTTAAGTCTTTGAAAAACTGGGGGTTTAGAATCAATCCGTTCATTCGTCCCACCATTCGCATAAAAGAGGTGCTGAATTACTATCGGGAGCTGAGCGAAAAACGGCACCAACTTCCTTACGACATTGACGGGATTGTGGTTAAAGTTGACGATATTTCACTACAGCAACGTTTGGGGGCGACGTCCAGAAGCCCAAGATGGGCCGTTGCTTACAAGTTTAAGGCCATACAGGAAACCACCGCACTGGAAGCGATTGAAGTCCAGGTTGGGCGCACCGGGGTTTTGACACCGGTGGCCCAGCTTAAGCCTGTGAGTGTCGGCGGTGTTATGGTCAGCCGGGCAACGTTGCATAATGAAGATGAAATCGAAAAAAAAGATATCCGAATCGGAGATAAAGTCCTCGTGCAGCGAGCCGGCGATGTCATCCCGGAGATCGTGAAGGTCATCGCATCAAAGCGCGATGGAAGCGAAACCCAATTTAAGATGCCCAAAAACTGCCCGGTCTGTGATTCACCTGTTATTCGCATGGCAGGAGAGTCGGCTACTCGCTGTATCAACTCAAGTTGCTCCGCCCAGCTTAAAGAGCGGATCAAACATTTTACTTCAAAGAGAGCTTTTGATATTGACGGCCTCGGTGATAAGCTCGTTGATCAGCTTGTTGACGAAAACCTGCTATCTTCTTTTGCCGATATATTCAGTCTCGATGAGGAAATTATCAAAAATTTAGAGCGCATGGGTGCCAAATCAGCCGCCAATTTAGTCAATGCCATTGAACAGAGCAAATCAATCGTATTTGCCCGTTTTCTTTATGCCTTAGGGATCAGACATGCCGGCGAGCATGTATCCGCATTGCTTGGCGATCATTTTCCTGATCTTCATACGCTAATGAATTGTTCCCGGGAAGAATTGGAAGCCGTTGAGGGCATTGGGCCGATTGTGGCTGATAGCATCGCCAGTTTTTTTAAGCAGGAACGAAATCAGCGTATTATCCGGCTGATTTTGGATTGCGGTGTCAAGCTTGAGACTGCATCCCGAAAGAAAACCGGCAAACTTAAAGACAAGGTATTTGTCTTGACCGGTACACTGGAAAGTATTACGCGATCCCAGGCCAAAGAGCTGATCAAAGCAGCCAGCGGGAAGGTCAGCGGTTCCGTTAGTGGCAATACGGACTATTTAGTAGCCGGTGAATCCCCGGGCTCAAAGCTCAACAAAGCCAAAGAGCTCGGGGTCGCGGTGATTGATGAAGCGGGATTTAAAGAGTTGTTTGGGTAAACCAGAAGGCTATAAAGCTTGGAGGCTTGGAAGCTGGGAGGCAGATATGATGATAGCTCTTTAGCCTTCCAGCCTCCCGGCATCATAGCTTTCAAGCCAAATACTTGTGAGGTAGCTATGGAAAAACAAGTAAGGGCCTGTGCCGTTATATCCGGCCGGGTTCAGGGGGTGTTTTTTCGGATGGAAACACAACGTGCTGCTGAGCGGTTTGGCGTTTTTGGCTGGGTGCGCAACAGACCCGACAGTACTGTCGAAGCTGTCTTTGAGGGCGAGCAGCAGGCGGTTGATGCTGTTCTCCAATGGTGTAAGGAAGGGCCGAATCTGGCCGTTGTTAAAAATGTCGAAGTGAATTGGCAGGACTATTCAGGGGAGTTTGAGCGGTTCGATATCACCTACTAGAACGGGCGATTTACTTTAATAATAAATCGCCCGTTTTTTTGAATTGCTTATACGGCTTCTCTGAGTTTTCTGCCGGGACGAAATTTTACAACGTTGGTGGCCTTAATTTTGATCGGCGCGCCGGTTTGCGGATTCCTTCCTTTACGAGCTTTACGGCGGACTTTTTTAAATGTGCCGAAGCCGACCAGCGTAACTTTGCCGTCTTTTTTCTTCAGCGCTTTGGTCACGCCATCCATAAAAGAGTTCAGTGCAGCCGCAGCTGCAACCTTTGAAATTTTTGCATCCTTGGCCGCTTTTTCTACAAGTTCTGCCTTTGTCATAATGCTTTACCCCCTTCCAGTTTGATTTTAATGGTTTGAGTTATTGTCAACCGATCGCCTATTTTCCTGTTTCCATATAGAAAGTTAAATTCTATGTCAACAGAAATCTACATTTTACAACACTTTTTTTGAAATAATCGCTGTTGAGCTGCTGCATGATAGGATTTACGGGAATTAATTCTCCGTATTTTCGGTAAAGTGACAGTTCTGATAATGACGTCAAAGGGTTTTTAAACCCATCTCAAAGATGTGGATCAGGGTTCATGGCCCCCGCAAATTGTATTGAGCTATATTATCCACAGATTACGCAGATTGCGCAGATTAAAAAAGAGAGATTTATGGTGTTGAAAAATAATCTGTGTGAATCTTTGTAATCTGCGGAAGAATTGTGATTTCGCATCAGATCTAAAAAAGGGCTTCAACGAATTGAGTGGCATCGAATTCCTGTAGGTCTTCGATTTTTTCCCCGATGCCGATATATCTTAACGGAATTTTCAAAGTACTGCAAATGCTTATAACGATGCCGCCCTTAGCCGTGCCGTCAAGCTTGGTCAGGGCTAAGGCGGTAATACCAAGGGCGTCGTTAAATAGCTGCGCCTGGGATAAGGCGTTTTGACCTGTGGTTGCATCCAGAATCAGTAATACCTCATGAGGCGCTCCTGGAATTTTTTTTGAAATAGTTCGTTTTATTTTTTTTAACTCTTCCATCAAATTTACTTTGGTATGAAGCCTGCCGGCGGTATCGATAAGCACCATATCGGCTCCCCGCGCCGAAGCCGCCTCAACGGCATCAAATGCAACAGCCGCCGGATCCGCCGTTTCTTTGTGTTTAACGATCTCGGCCTGTGCTCTTTCAGCCCATATCATTAATTGCTCAATAGCGGCTGCCCGAAACGTATCCGCTGCCGCGATCAGAACCTTTTTGCCGGAAGCGGTTGCTTTGGCTGCAAGTTTACCGATCGTTGTGGTCTTGCCGGTTCCGTTCACCCCAACGACCATGATGACTCGGGGTGAAGACATCGATCGTTCCGGTTCCGATGCCGGGGCCTGAAGAATAGATAAAATTTCATCTTTGAGTAAAGATTTTATCTGATCCACATCGGTGATTTTCGAAGATGATATTTTCTCTATAAGTGTCAATGCCGTTTGAACCCCAATATCCGATGTAATTAATAATTCTTCGAGTTCCTCCAGCAGATCATCATCAATCTGTTTTTTGCCGGCAAAGATTTTATCAAAGCCATCGGAAAAGGTTTTGCGTGTTTTGGATAATCGGTCTTTTAAGCGTCGCAAATACCCGCTGGACTCATTGGGTTCAGCGGGCTGGCTTTTTTCTTCATCCGATGATGCCAAAGGTAACGCGGTTTCGGCTTGAGACTTATTTTTATTGGACTTACGAAAAATCATATCTTTTCTCTGCCCCGTGCATATTTCCCGCTCACCACAAAGAACACGAAGATTCACGAAGATAAATTCAAAATCTTTTAAATTCCGTACTTTGTGTCCTCCGTGAACTTCGTGGTAAAAACTACCTATGCGTATATCCGTATCTCGTTATGGATCGCACTAATCTGCACTGCTTTATTTTACAGGAAGTGGATGCCGGGCATCAAGCCTTAATTGGAGGTGCCTGCGCCTTCAAAATTTACTGAGACGATCTTTGATATGCCCTTTTCTTGCATGGTAATCCCGAAAAGGGTATCGGCAAATTCCATGCTGCGTTTATTATGGGTGATCATAATAATTTGTGAGTTTTCACCGATAATTTGCAGCAAATCATTAAAACGGTAGACGTTGGCATCATCGAGCGGGGCATCGATTTCATCCAGCAGACAAAATGCGGCCGGTTTGATTAAGAATATCGAAAATATAAAAGCGATGGCGGACAGGGCCTTTTCGCCACCCGAAAGAAGACTTAAACGGGTCAATTTTTTCCCCGGTGGATGGATCATGAACTCCACACCTGTCTCTAAGGGCATGTTCGGATCTTTTAAAACGAGTTTGGCTGTACCGCCGCCAAAAAGCTTTGAAAAGACTTCATTTAACTTCTCATTAATTAAATTGAAAGTTTCTAAAAATCGTTTTTGGGTGATCGTATTAATTTTCTTAATCACCTTGTGCAGGTCTTCAATGGCGCAAACCAGATCATTGCGTTGTTCTTCCAGAAACTCAAATCGATCTTTTAACTGTTCATATTCCCGAATCGCACCCAGATTCACATCGACGATCTTGGAAATTTTGGTTTTACAGGTTGTCAGTTCTTCTTCCATTGCTTCTATCGTTTTATCTGAAGTCAGTTCAAGGCTTTCTGAGTTTTGATTGAAATCGGTTTTTAGGACGGAAAACGATTTCTGATATTTTTCCTCCAAGCGATTGGCGATATTTTCCTGTTTGATTTTGCGCTCGGATTGCTCAAGCTCGAGCAGTCGGACTTTCTCCAGTGTCTTTTCCCGCTTGCTTTTGATACTGGATATCTTGCTATCGCTGTTTTGAAGCTTTGCGTCAATGGTCTGGTAGTGCTCTTCATTGGTTTTAAGTGACTGATCGATAGCCTGCATGCGTCGATACATTTCAGCAAGATTTTGCTCGTATTCGACTATTGTCTGTTTTGAAGTTTCTTCCTTTTGCTGTTTTTCGTGAATTTCCTGTCCAAGCTGTTCCAGCCTGTTTAAGCTGTCTTTGTGAAATTCTTTGAGTCTCCTTAAACTGTTGCTGGCATTTTCCAATTTCGCATTCAGAGCAGTTAGCTGCAATTGAAGATCAACGACCTTTTGAGAATATTCGTCCAGTTCCTTCGAAACTGTACTGATGGTTACCGATATATCTGAGGCTTTATTTTGAGCGGTTTTGACCTCTGCCGAAAGATCTGCCAGGGCCGTATTATGCTTTATCATTTCATCATCGATATCGCTGACTTCCCCCTGAAGCCGTTCTTTTTCTAAAGCCACGATTTCAAGATGACGGGTGGCATTTTTGAGTTCTTCGGTGGCTTTGACCAGCTCTTTTTCAGCCTCAATTTCGTTTTTTGAGGCGTTGTTTTTCTTTTCGATGAGTTTTTGCAGCTGGCTTTCAAGATTCCGCGCCTCTGATTCCAGTGTGCCTTGATCCAAACGGGCCTTTTCCAATTTCTGATCCAGCTCGATACTCTGGCGGCCAAGATCTTTAAGTTCCTGCTTTTTGACCAGAATGCCGTTCAGTTTGTCTTTGCTACCGCCGACCATGATGCCCTGGGGGGAAATAACATCCCCGTTTTTAGTGACAATGGTTGTTGATGCGCCATTGCGGTTAAACATCTCAATGGCTTCAGACAAATCCTCTGTGAAGACAACATGACCTAACAGGGCCTCGACAATGGACTCATAGCCGGACTTGACGGTAATCTGATTTAAAAGCAGTTGCACCGAGGCGGATTGGTTTGGCGGAGTACCTTGCCCCTGCTTAACAGATGAAACCGGTATAAATCCACTTCGTCCGGCGCCGGCGGTTTGCAAATAATTAATAGCTTTAAGACCCGTATCCTGGTCTTTAACAATAATGTACTGGAGTGCATCGCCCAGTACCGCTTCCACGGCGGTTTCGTAGGTTGGTTTGGCCTCAATAATATCCACCATAAGCCCGATGATTTTAGCGGATACTTCCTGGCTGATTGAGGACCCATCGGTGCTTTGAGGCTTCATAATGGCCTTGACACCGTCGCGGTACCATTCGAAATTGTCCTCCATTTTTTTAAGCGTATTTAATTTTGATTTGACCGTGTTGCGCTCCAATTCCAGCGTCCGGGTCAATTTAACCTGCTTGCCGAGGGCGCTGTTTTTTTTCTCCAATTGGCTGCCGGTCGCAGCGATCTGTTCCTCCAGGTCATTAATATCACGCTTAATGGTGTCTAAATGACCGCGAGCCCTCTCTTCCAATTCGCGGGCCCGGGTAATTTGTTTTGTGGCTTGAGCCCGGTCTTCATCAACTTTTGATAAGCGCTTTTGCAGGCTTTCTTTATTGTTAATGGTGGTTTGGTAAATGTTTTTATACTGAGCTTCCTGGGCCACCAGGTCCATTAATCGCGCTTTATTGGATTCCATTTCTTGATTAAGGCCCGATAATTTTTCGGTAATCGTTTGCGTAGCCTCTCTTTCCCGATCGAGCTGGGTCTTTTCTGTGGCGATTTCTTCATTAAGCTGAGAAGTCTCTTTTTCTACCTGATCAATTTCCGAAAGCATCTCCTGGTTCTTGTCTTCCACATCAACTCGGGCAGCTTTAAGCTCGATCGACTCCTGGGAAAGTCTTTCGATTTCCTTGCGCAGATGGACGAGGTCATTCTCTTTACGGTCTATGTTCCGCTGGATTTCAAATTGATTTGATTTTTGCTCGGATAGCTCTTGATTTTTCCGCCAGCGCTTGAGCTTGATCTCTTCAACTAAAGCATCCAGCTGTTTTATCTCTGTCGTGTGACTGATATCCAAATCCTGCAGTTCGTTCAGCAGCGTATCGCTCTCTTGCAACTGACGGGCGTAATCCTCGTAATAGTGCAAACCGAGGCATATCTCGAAGGCTTTAATTTGTTTCTGGTAGTTGTTGTAGATTTCAGCTTTTCTGGCCTGGCGTTTCAGGCTGGCCATTTGACGTTTAATTTCCGAAATAATGTCTGTTACGCGTAATAGATTGTTTTTCGTTAATTCGATTTTGCGCAGCGCTTCGATTTTGCGGTTTTTATAGCGGGTAACGCCGGCGGCTTCTTCGACAAAAAAGCGGAGCTCTTCCGGGTTGGCATCGGTAATGGCACCAATTTTCCCCTGCTGGATGATGGCGTAGGATTTGGACCCGAGTCCACTACCCCAGAAGACATTGTGGATGTCTTTCAATCGGCAGGGCTGTCGGTTTAAAAAATAGGCGCTTTCCCCGGAACGATAGAGACGACGGGTGAGGTTGATTTCGGTAAACTCTTTTAGCTCCTCGGGGCTATCTCCATTTTCGTTTGACAGGGTTAAAGAGACTTCGGCCATATTTAACGGCGGTTTCCCATTGGCACCCGAGAAAATAATATCTTCCATGGATTTGCCGCGCAGTTGCTTGACGCTTTGTTCTCCCATGACCCATCTTAACGCATCAATGACGTTGCTTTTTCCACAACCATTGGGCCCCACAATCGCAGAGATGCCATGCGGAAATTCAATGTTGGCTTTATCATAAAAGGATTTGAAGCCGGTTACTTCAAGTTTTTTTAATTTCATATACCCAGATCTCCCCGGATCGTATTACCATTTGAGCCGACCTTCATTGGAGGTTTATACCGCATAGAAGAAAGATGTCGATTTCCCAAAAATAGCCTTAAATTTAGCTGCCGAACCTTATTTTAGGCAAATTTTGGCTTGCAAGGATGATGGGAAAGTTGTCTTGAATTTCACCGGCAAATCATAGCAGGATGTGGGCGGCTTGTAAAGAAAAAACACAAGTTACGGTATAATTTTAATGGTTTGGATACAAGATATGGGGGGATGCTCCTTTTTAAGTATGGTTATTAAATCGGGTTTCAAATTTAAGTTGGAAGCAATAATTTTATCACGAAAACACCAAATTTGAAAAGCACGAAATTCTATTACTTCTTCTTGTTAAAATACCGCGATTTAATTGCAAATTGAAGCACTGCGCCACACCGATCCGCTTTATTCTTGACATTCATTACCGCCTCGATTATGAATCATTGCAAAGGATTGCGTTATCTGGGGGATTTAATTCTAACCGTAACATACAATCCAATTATCTTATTCATTAAAATCTAGCAGCAAATATGAAAAGGAGGCGTAAAATGAATCGAAGAAGATTTTTCATTCCGTTGTTTTTGTGTGCTGTACTTTTTCTGTTTTGGACTGTTTTTCCGGCCTATGCCGGTGTGCTGGAGGATATTAAATCCAAAGGGCAATTGGTGGTGTCTACCGATGCCAATTATGCTCCCCAGAGCTTTTTGAATGACAAGGGGCAACTGGATGGTTTCGATATCGATGTGTCCACAGAAGTGGCCAAACGGCTGGGCGTAAAAGTCAAGTTTGTCACCCCTGACTGGGACTTGATTGTGGCCGGTAAATGGGCCGCGCGCTGGGATCTAAGCATTGGAAGTATGACCATTACCGGTGCCAGGGCCAAAGTGGTGGATTTCTCCTCTCCCTACTATTACACACCTGCTCAATTCGGTGTTCACAAAAAGAACACCACGATCAAAAAACTGGATGATTTCTCCGGCAAGACCGTCGGATTGGGATCAGGCACCACCTATGAGACCTATATGGACCCCGATCAAACGCTCTCCATTGGTGGGGAGAAGATTATCTATCAAGTGAAAGGGGCAAAGTCTAGAATTTATTCAACCGATATGGAGGCCGTGCAGGATCTGGCCCTTGGAGATGGGGTGCGGAGTGATGGGATATTGACCTCTGGTTTCGTCATCCAGGAGGCCATCAAAAAAGGGATACCGATCAAGCCTGTTGGCGCCCCGGTTTATTACGAACCTCTGTGCGCTGCCTCTGATAGGGCCCGACCTGGAAGTGCCGCATTCGCAAAAAAGGTCGGTGAACTTTTTGAAGCGATGCACAAAGATGGCACGTTGACCAAGCTTTCTATAAAATGGTTCGGCTTAGACATAACCAAGAAAATCAAATAAAGCAGTTTTTAAGCCCATTTGCAAAAGGCGCTTATGACGACAACAGATGATGCTCAAGCCAAGGCTGCAGACTTAGGGGTCACCGAAACAAAGCTGAAACACATCGAAGAGGCCCGCAAGGCCAAAAAAAGATTTGTCATGTGGGTCGCTTTGGTGTGGGTCGGGATATTTGCACTTCTGCTTCTTATCTTCAACCAATTTAACCTCGATTTCAAGTTCATGCTGAAATACCTGCCCTTTATCATGAAAGGGGTGGGAACCACGATTTATATCTCAATTTTTTCTATTGCCTTTGCATGCATCCTGGCGCTTTTCGGTGCCCTTGGCAGGCTTTCCAAAAATCCGATCTTTTATGGCGCAGCAACCTTCTATATCTCTGTCGTCCGGGGCACGCCGCTGATTGTTCAAATATTCGTGATCTATCTCGGTCTGCCACAAATGGGAATTGTAATTAGTGCCGTGCCTGCCGGGATTATCGCCCTGGGCGTCAACTATGGAGCTTATATGACCGAGATATTCAGGGCTGGAATCCAATCGATCGGTCGGGGTCAGATCGAGGCAGCCCATTCTTTAGGAATGACCTATGCCCAGATGATGAAGCGCGTGGTGTTGCCCCAGGCTTTGCGTCTCACTATCCCCCCCACCGGCAATGAATTTATCGCCATGCTCAAAGACTCGTCGCTTGTGAACTTTCTGGGGGTGTGGGAGCTCTTTTTCAGAGCCATAAAGGTCGGGCGGCAGAATTTCCGTAACATGGAAACGCTTATTATTGCAGGCCTCTTTTATTGGCTGGTCACCATCATTTTTCAGTATTTCCAGTCCCGGCTGGAGAAGCGTATGGCTAAAGGGACCCAAAAAGCAAGTGGGATGGGGCATTAATTGCCATCGATAGCTTCAAACACCATTTTGTGCAACAGGCGCGAAACGAGTCGTCCATGCTGATGTGACGCGCGGCTCTGTTGCGAAAACAACTCCCTTTGAACCGTTGGGTTGGAGTGAGAAAACTATTTATGGAACCCATTATCATCATCAAGGACCTTAAGAAATATTTTCAGCATCTCCTGGTTTTGGACGGCATCACAACCAATATTATGCCGGGGGAGGTGGTTGTGATCATTGGTCGCAGCGGTTCAGGTAAGAGTACGCTTCTGAGATGCTTGAACGTGCTGGAAGAATCCCAATCCGGCTATGTCCTGATCGATGGCATTGAATTACCTATCGGGCAAAAACGAACGAGAGAAGTCAGAAAAAGAATCATTGAGATCCGCACCCATATGGGAATGGTTTTCCAGGATTTTAACCTATTTCCCCATCGTACGATTATCGATAATGTCATCGAGGGGCCGGTCATCGTTAAGAAAGAAGATCGAAAAACTGCCATTGCCAAGGGGGAGGAGCTGTTGAGCTGGGTGGACATGATCGAAAAAAAAGATTATTATCCCGACCAGTTATCCGGGGGGCAGAAACAGCGGGTGGCCATTGCGCGCGCACTGGCCATGGAACCCAAGATCATGCTTTTTGATGAACCCACCTCGGCCCTGGACCCTGAACTGATCGGTGAAGTCCTCAATGTGATGAAAAGGCTGGCTGAGGAAGGAATGACGATGTTGGTCGTCACCCATGAGATGGGTTTTGCCAGAGAAGTTGCGGATCGAATCATTTTTCTGGGGGAAGGGGGGATCATTGAAGATAACCCGCCAGAAAAAATAATGGAAAACCCCGACCATGAAGACACCCGCCTTTTCTTGAACCATATTTTATGAATTTTCCTACTTAGACTTTTTGGAACTCATCTAATCCATTTGGGCTTTTCGCTCTGATCTTTTTCTTCCTTTAAGACCGCACCCTTCCGGATCACATTCTAATTGATGTTCCTTGATAAACAAACGCACGGGATTAAGCCGTGCCGGTCGTTTTTGAATAATCTTGACAATAATGCTAAGGGATAGGTATGCATTTAAGTTTACGACAATATAAATTTTGCATTTGATTGATACCTGGAGGATATATGACAGGCAAAGACGACCTAAATATCAACAAATTACTTAAAAACCCAGCGGTGCTGCGGGTCACCGATGATATTAGCCCCGTATTGTCGGAAAGAAGAAATTATTCGCCGCCGGTATGCGATGCGCTTCGCAGGAAATATACGGTATTGAAAGAAACGGATCGTTATAAATTTACGGTGGACAAAGAAGCCAGAAGGCAGCTCCCCAGTCTGATTGATAACAAGATACGACTGATTGAGGGACTGGATTCGGCTGATGAAACCCTTGCCAAAGCTTACGGCCGACCGCGTAACATCGGCATTGTGTTCTCAGGAGGTCCTGCGCCGGGCGGGCACAATGTCATTGCTGGCCTTTATGATGCCGCCAAAAAAGCCAACCCAGCGTCAAAAATATACGGCTTTTTAATCGGGCCGGACGGAATTATCGAAAATGAAGCTCTTGAGCTCCATGACGAATTGGTTGACGCCTATCGCAACCTGGGCGGTTTTACCATGATCAAAACCGGCCGGGCCAAAATCGACACCAGAAAGAAGATGGAATTGTCCAAGGAGACCTGTAAAAAGCTCAATTTGGATGCCCTGGTTATTGTGGGCGGCGATGATTCGAATACCAATGCCGCATTTTTAGCTCAGGAAATGTTTGCAGACGGTGTTCAGGTAATCGGAGTTCCCAAGACGATTGACGGCGATATCCAGGTCAGAGATGACTCCGGCAATGTCCTGTGTGCCATGTCTTTTGGGTTCCATACCGCTGCCCGGGCGTTTGCCAATTCAATCAGCAATCTTTGCACGGATAGCAGCTCAGATGTCAAATATTGGCACATCTGCAAAGTCATGGGCCGGGTGGCCAGTCACCTGGCACTTGAAACGGCTTTGCAAACGCATGCCAATCTGACCCTGATCGGAGAGGATCTGGCGGATTATGTCGACAAAAACAGACTCAAGAAGGCACAGAAACAAGGTAAAGTCGATTACCATGCCTACGGCATGACCCTGCGACACCTCTCACGGGTTATTTGCGATGGAATTCTCCGTCGAGCTGCTATTGGGAAAAACTACGGTGTGCTTGTCATCCCGGAAGGTGTCCTGGAGTTCATCAACGAGATTCAGGTTTTTATTATTAAACTGAACACCATCATCGCCGAATACAACCAGACGCACGATAAGGATTTCCATTCGGCCTTTGCGTTGCTTGATGACAAGTTAGAATATTTAAGGAGGCTTGCCCAGCGGTCGAGGAAGAATTTGACGTTTACACTCTGGAATACACGGGACGATGACCTGTTTAACGATATTCCTGCTTTTTTCCAGGAGGGCCTTTTAATGGAAAGGGACAGTCATGGTAATTTTCCCTTTTCTCAGGTTGAAACCGAAAAAGTTTTATTGGATCTTGTAAAGGATTACCTCAACATTTTAAAAGATGAGGGACGTTACCGTCTGGGAGTCAAGCGAACATATTATCAAAAAACATTAGCACAAGCCGGGTTGGATCCCGCTAGGTTTGGCGCCGCGCTATTTGAAAACTATGGGCAGAGTGAATTCCTGTTAAGAAAAACATCGATTATATCAGCAAAAACTTGCAAACAGGCTCTGGTAAAAGAGGGGCTGATAAAAAAAGACGATGAAATTCCTGCAGCCGTTGATAAAATTTATAAAAAATCGGTTCCGGTGTTTAAGACTCAGATTCATTTTTACGGTTATGACGGCAGAGGCAATGATCCGACCCGATTTGATTGTATCTATACCTATAATTTGGGGCTAACCGTATTTGGCCTGATTGCCAACGGCGCTACCGGGCAGATGGCGGCTATCCGAAATCTGGAGAAAGATTTTTCAAAATGGGAACCGATCGGGATTCCGATTGCGCCTTTGATGCATCTCGAGGAGCGCAAAGGCAAGCTGGCACTTGTACTGGAAAAAAGTATCGTCGATGTCAATTCAGTTGCGTTTCAGGTGGTTAAGTCCAGGCGGGAGAAATGGCTGGCAGTGGACTCGGACGAGGATCACTTTAGAAGACCCGGCCCCATCCGGTTTAGCGGTAGGAGTGAAGAAGATAGGCCGATTACACTCGAGTTAAATGCGCTGGCGAGTCAAGGCGATTAATTATTTAATGCATTTTAATCGTAGGAATATAGGGTCTCCAGACGATTTTTTTTTCTTCATTTATGATTCCCAAATCTACGAGAAGATCGCCAATACCGGCCTCCCGAAGGTAGTCGATTTCCATGATGACCGCAGGCTTTTTTTGCTTTATGCTGTAAAAAGTGTAATGCAGGTGCAGTGAACTTTTCTTTAACAGATGCACATTCGCGCCGTAGAATATGATATGATTGCTCATAATAAAATACACCGCCGCCGCCAGGATCGCAATGAGTATATATTGCTTAATTCTTACATTCATTATATTACCTTGTTTATTCAGTTTAAAAAGTGTTCATAAATCGGTACCGTTAATCTGTATAAAAATTTTATCAAAATGGGGCTATTTCGTCAATATTTGCAGAACCTATCTCAAAAATGCGTCTAATACCCTACGATAAAATTTTAAACCTATAAAAAGTGCTAACAACAAATGAGCTAAAATTAAAAATGATCTAAAATGCCTAAAATTATGGTCTCGCTGCGCTCCGTCTTTTATTTTTAATTTGATAGAATTCCTCAACTTTAGGCATTTTAGCTCATTTTAGTCATTTTAGGCACTTCTAACTTTAGAGCACCTTTGGAACTTTTTTTATCTGTCTTCGAAGATGAATTGCTAATTTTGAGATAGCTTATAGTTTCTTCAGGTAGTGACTCCATGAATAAATTCAAAAAGCTTTTTCAAAATCGGGTTGATATGGCCGATTATATGGTGCTGACCGGAATCTTTCTGGGGGCTTTGTACTGGGCACTGGAGTCTCTTTTAAACGTTTTTTCTCCGGAAGAAATCAGCTTTTATGAAGAAATATTCGGACCGAATATCAGTGAAGTCTGGCCCCGTTTAATCGTATTTTGTCTTTTTTTGATGTTTGGTTCTCACGTACAGTTTACCATTAATGAACGCAAAAAAGCATTGGAAGCTTTAAAAGAAAGTGAGGAAAAATACCGAACCATTCTCGAAAGCATCGAAGAAGGCTACTATGAAGTCGACTTTGAGGGTTATTTCGTTTTTGTAAATGATTCGTTGAGCAAAACTTTAGGAGTCCCCAAGATAGATCTAAGATTCATGAACTTTTGGGAGTTTATGGACGATGAGAATGCCGGACTGGTTTATGAAACATTTTTGGAATGTCGGCGCACCGGCAAACCGGTTAAAGCCTTTGACTGTGAGTTTAATATCGATGGCGCGACTTTGTATATTGAGGCCTCGGTTTCTTTGTTGCGAGATTCAAGAGGCCTGCCAATCGGATATCGAGGCGTGCTGCGGGACAGGACCGAAAAAAAGAAAATGGAAATGGACTTGCTGGAATCTTACCGTAAAGTTCATGAAGCGCGAACCGCAACAATCCTGGGCCTGGCCAAGCTTGCCGAATACAGGGATGAAGGTACCGGCACCCATCTGGAAAGAATCCGGGAGTATGCGCGAATCATTGCACAGGAACTTTCCATAAATCCCAAATTTAGCGACCGCATCGATCAGCAATACATTGACGATATTTACCAGTCTTCCATTTTACATGATATCGGCAAAGTCGGTAGCCCGGATGCATTGTTGCTAAAGCCCGCAGAGCTTACAAAAGAAGAGTTTGATATCATTAAACGCCATACGCTAATGGGAGGCAATGCGATAAAGGAAATCGAATCACAGATTGAGGGCAAATCCTTCCTGGCGATGGGAAAGGAAATCGCTTTCAATCATCATGAAAAATGGGATGGGTCCGGTTATCCACGGGGACTAAAAGGAGAGGCGATCCCCTTGTCTGCCCGTATTATTGCCTTGGCAGATGTCTATGACGCACTGACAACCAAACGATTTTACAAAGAAGCTTATTCCCATGATAAAGCCAAGAATATGATAATCGATTTAAAGGGCAAACATTTCGATCCGGAGGTTGTGAATGCTTTTTTAGCCGTGCATGAAAAAATTAACCATGTGCGTAAGGAAAAGCTCAAGGAGGAATCAGATTTGATCCAACGGCCGGCTCAGGCTATAGGCAGGTAATTCGATCCGGTTGAAAATCTACCGAGTAAAGTGACAGCCACCTCTGAAAAATATATTCTGGCCATTGACCTTGGAACTTCGGGACCTAAAACGGCTCTGGTTTCCACGCGCGGCGAGGTGGTCGATTACGAATTTGAAGGCATCGAACTGCTTGTTTTGCCCGACGGTGGTGCCGAGCAAAAGCCGGACCAATGGTGGCAAGCCATCATAAACACTGCCAAACGAGTTCTTGAGAAAAAATGGGTGGCGGTTGAAGATATTGTTTGTGTGAGTTGCACCAGCCAATGGTCAGGAACCGTTGCTGTCGATAAAAACGGCCAGGCGCTATCAAATGCCATCATCTGGATGGATACCCGGGGAAGCCGCTATATTGAAGAAATCACAAGCGGTCTGATCAAAATTGAAGGTTACAATATCCGGAAACTTAAACGATGGCTCAGCCTGACCGGCGGTGCACCGGGACATGCCGGAAAAGATCCGATTGCCCATATTTTATTCCTAAAAAACGAATTTCCTGAAATATATCGTCAGGCTTTTAAATTCCTGGAGCCCAAGGATTTTATTAATCTTAAGTTTACCGGCCGGTATGCCGCCTCCTTCGACTCAATTGCCCTCCATTGGCTAACCGATAACCGCAATCTCGCCCAAGTTGTTTATGACGACCAGCTCATCCGCATGTCAGGTGTCGTGCGCGAGAAATTTCCAAACCTCAAATCTGCCACTGACCTACTGGGTCCGCTTAAAAAAGAAGTTGCCCAAGAACTGGGCTTGAATGAGAATGTCCAAGTCATAATGGGAACACCGGACATCCATAGTGCGGCTATTGGCTCCGGTGCGGTGAGAGATTTTGAAGGACATTTATATATCGGATCCTCATCCTGGATCACATGTCACGTGCCCTTTAAAAAAACAGATTTATTTCACAATATTGCATCTCTGCCTTCGGCGATTCCAGAACGCTATTTTATCGCCAATGAACAGGAAGCGGCCGGCGCCTGCCTGAACTTTCTAAGAGACAATATTTTATATCACCCCGACCAGGTTCTGAATGAGTCAAAGCTCCCGGATGTCTATAAGATTTTTGACGAGATTGCCCAAAATACTTCTGCCGGTAGTGGCGGGGTGATTTTCACGCCCTGGTTATACGGTGAGCGCACACCGATTGAAAACGATTCTGTTCGTTCGGCTATTTTTAATATTTTTTTAAGAACGACGCGGCAACATCTTGTAAGGGCAATTTTCGAAGGTGTGGCTTATAATTCGAGGTGGCTGCTTGGATATGTGGAAAAGTTCATTCAGCGACGGTTGGATCCCATCCATATTATCGGTGGTGGTGCCAATTCCAATGTGTGGTGTCAAATTTTCGCAGACGTTTTTAATCGTACCATCAAGCAGGTCAAAGACCCCATCCTGGCCAATGTACGTGGCGCTGCATTTCTGGCTTCTGTCTCTCTGGGCTACCTTACGTTCAATGACATTCCCGATCAGGTTCAAATCGCCAATACCTATAAGCCGGATCCTAAAAACCACAAACTCTATGATAAATTATACCGCGAATTTCTGAATTTATATAAACAAAACAAAAAAATCTATAAACGCCTGAATCGAGGTTAGCGCCGATGGATATTAAACGCATCAACGAAAGCTTTATTGGCCGTGTGAATCCCCGGATTGCTACCTGGTTATTCAACCGCATTAATAAGCTGCCTTCAATAGAAAAAAAAATTGACCAGGAATATGCTGCGCTGCTTCATGACCTTGAGCACAGTGTGAAACCTTATCGAGAACAATTCGATACATATGCTGACCTGCCGGAAAAGGGGCGCGCAAAATCAGATATCTTAAAGGAGATGCAAACCCTAACCGGCATAGAGGATTCCAGGTGGCAGGAAGGATATGCTTCAGGTGCTGTCTATCACGGCGATGCAGATCACATCAATTTTTTAAATCAGGTCTACGCTCTCAATTCCCAGAGCAATCCCTTGCACTCAGATTTGTGGCCCAGCAGTGCGAAATACGAATCTGAAATTATCTCCATGACAGCAAAAATGCTGGGTGCTGAAACGGCCGTTAACCCATCGGATGCGGATCAAGAAATCTGCGGGGCGGTATCATCGGGTGGCAGCGAAAGTATTTTACTGGCGATGAAGACGTACCGGGATTGGGCCAGAGATCAAAAAAAGATCATGCGGCCGGAGATGATCGTTGCGGTCACCGCGCATGCCGCATTTGAGAAGGCGGCCGCGTATTTTAAAATCAAGCTTAAACGCATACCTGTGGATGCTGATTACAGGGCCGATGTGGCTGCAGCCCGAAAAGCCGTCTCCCGGAATACCATTGTCATCGTCGGGTCGGCCCCTTCATTTCCCCACGGGATGGTGGATCCGATTGCGGAACTGTCTGAGTTGGCCAAAGAAAAAGGAATTGGATTCCACACGGATGCCTGCCTGGGGGGTTTTATTTTGCCGTGGGCGGAAAAGCTTGGGTGGGAAGTTCCGGTTTTTGATTTCAGATTGCCCGGGGTTACGTCAATTTCTGCCGACACCCATAAATATGGATATGCGGCCAAAGGGACGTCTGTCATCTTATATCGGGGGTTGGCCTTGCGCCGGTATCAGTATTTTACATCAAGCGATTGGCCGGGAGGGCTTTATTTTTCGCCCACCTTTGCCGGCAGTCGCCCCGGAGCCCTGAGTGCCGCCTGCTGGGCGGCTATGATCACAACGGGAAAAAAAGGCTATATGGCAGCGAGCAAAAAAATCCTGGAGGCTGCTTCGATAATAAAAAAAGGGATTCAAGAAATTTCCGATCTACATATTTTGGGCAATCCCCTTTGGGTCATTGCCTTTGGTTCCAAAACCCTGAATATTTACCAGGTGATGGATTATATGAGTTCCAGAAGTTGGAGTTTAAACGGTCTGCACCATCCCTCCTGTGTCCACATCTGCGTGACGCTTAGGCATACCCAGCCAGGTGTCGCCGAAAGATTTATTGATGATTTAAAAGCCGCTGTTGACGCTGTCCGCAAAAATCCAGCCAGAAATGGCGGCATGGCGCCGATTTATGGCATGGCTGCCAATTTTCCGGTTCGGAGCCTGGTGGGGCGTTTATTGGAGAGATATATTGATCTGCTCTACAAACTCTAAAACTGGCCTAAAAACAATTGTCTACTGTCCGAGGGCGGTGTTCTAATCTGGCGCAAAATACTCACGTACTGCCGTGTACGCTCCGTTTTTGCGCCAGATTACGCCGTACCCTCGAACAGGATCCAACCGTTTTTAGGCCAGTTTACATTTAAAAAGTAGGGTCGGCCACCGTGCCGACCCAAATCAAGCGGGCTCCCGCCCTCACTAAATCTACATCACGCCAAGCAGTGGCCCGCATTATTTCAGAATTCATAATTCCTTGTTCGATATTAAAAAGCTAAGCCTTCCAGATTTATCCAAATTTTCGTCATTATTAAAAAATCCATTCAAGTGTCTCCCCAATCCTGCCGATATATTAATCAGATTTCAAGCGGATAGGCCGGTGATTATTTTAGCGGTGTTTGGGCGGATTGATCTTCTTCCGATTTTAAAGATTACAAATCAAATCGAATCGTTACATGCCTGGATTGCGGTTATGGCCGCGTGACGCTGCATTGCCATCCTTCCGGCTATTATTACAGATCCACTGTGGATTAAGGACAATATCAGTGGACCAGGATTGAATTGTTCATATGACCGACTTTGAGCCCAAAAAATTCGGCAAGTATCAGCTGTTGGACAAAATCGCTGTGGGCGGTATGGCCGAATTGTATCGTGCCAAAGTTACGGGCGATTATGGCTTTGAAAAGCAGGTTGTCATAAAGAGGATATTACCCCATCTCTCTGATGAGGGCAATCTGGTTAAGGCCTTTATCGATGAGGCCAAGCTCGCTGCGCTGCTTCAGCACGAAAATATTGTTCAGATTTATGACTTTGGAAATATGAATGGCGAATACTTTATCGCCATGGAATACCTTTTTGGCAAGGATCTTCGCAAGCTGACTTACAAGGCTAAAGAAAAAAGCGTCCCCTTTGGTCTGGAAAACACCCTTTACGCTATTTCCCGCGTTTGTGCCGGGCTTGATTACTCTCATAACCTTAAAGATTTGCAGGGCAAGCCGCTAAATATCATCCACCGTGATATCAACCCCCAAAATATCTTTATTACCTATGAAGGGCAGGTGAAAATCATTGATTTTGGCATCGCCAAGGCCGCCAGTCACAATAGCACAACCCACGAGGGGCTGATCAAAGGTAAACTGGCCTATATGTCACCCGAGCAGGCCAACGGCCAAACAATTGATCATCGTTCCGACATCTTTTCCACCGGAATCATTCTATATGAACTGCTGGCCTGCCAGCGCATGTTTCAGGGTGAAACAATGCACATTTATACTCAGGTGCGTGATGCCGTGTATGAACCGTTGGAAAGCCTTCTGCCGGATCTACCCGCTAGACTGCATCAGGTTGTTCAGCAAGCCCTGGCCAAAGAACCTGATGAACGCTACCAGAGCGGCGGGGAAATGCTTGCCGATCTGGAAGAATGCGTTTATCAGCTTTCTTTCCGACCGAATGCC
>PVMS01080806.1_pt1 | contig 31996 bp, 30 predicted proteins | sample 1853461 | NCBI WGS metagenome assembly PVMS01 (sample SAMN08582032, study PRJNA380276) | Marine sediment metagenome, whole genome shotgun sequencing project. | isolation source: ocean sediment barecode stripped | collected 2017
AGATTCAAGTCCATTGGAGTAAAAGATAGAGCGACGTGTCCATTTTTCTTTACGAATTTTGCACATCTTTCTACATCCATATCTTGGGTTATTGAACTCATTAGAAAACGTTCTCCGGAAAATGTTTCTGCGATCTCTTCAAAAACATTTGCATCCTTAATTGGATCTCCGCAACCTCCAATAACTAGTGGCACATCTACAGCCTGCAAAATCTCTTCTACTGTTTTGACTGCATCTTTTGGAGTTGCATCTTTTAGAAGTGGATCAATACTAATTAAGTGGACAGTTACCATGTCTGCTCCAAATTTTTCAACTGCAAGTTTGGCCCATGCTGCAGGATCATCAACGACTTCTCTGACGTGCATTTTTACTGCTTTAGATAATGGAACTTTCATATCAAAGACATCTAGTGTGAGTACGGGTGGATGAGGTAGTTTGGTTTCAAAACTGTAGAAAGCAGGTGAGGTTTCACCACCTATAACTAGCGATCTTCCTCGGCTTCCGCCTTCACTTTTAGTAGCTCCTAGTTTAACTTCTGCGATTTTACCAGAATATGATTGTATTGGAGGCAAAAAGTCTGTTTTTAAGATATTAACAGGTTTTGATAGGGAGCTCTTTGCTAATAGTTTAGGAAGAAGTTTTCTTGCCATACCAGGTTCGAATCTAAGCTCCATTTCTCCGACTTCTAGTTCAAAGTCTTCTATTTCTATCTCTTGAAATTTGGCGAGTAAGTCCAATATATCTAGGTTTAGGGATATTTCGGAATTGTCTTCTTTCTTGTTATGGTGAGGCATTAAGTTCACTACTTTTTAGTTTTCTCATTCTTAATGGTTCTGATAATAACTTTATTGGCGTATATTTTTGCGTCTTTTAGAATTATTTTGAAACCACCAGCAGTGATTGGCAGGGTTGATGCTGACATAACGGGTAATGATAAATCGTCTACGGAAGATTCGATATTAGTTTTTTGGGCAACTTCGTTTGTTTCTGTTTCCCACTTTGCTACTATTGGATGATTTTTCTCTTTTAGAAAAGCTTTCAAAGAATCGATATCTTGTGCGTTTTCTTCAGTTGCTATTTTATCAACAACTTCTTTTGGAATAAAGTCCTTTACGCGTTCTTTGATTTCTTTAGGTAGCCAGACTATCCGGTTCCATCCACCATCTGCATCTAAGAATTTAGGGGATCGCATATATTCGATTGATATACCGTGAAAACCATCGATTTGTCGACCGCCAGCGGTAGAGTCAGCAAGAGTTGATAATGCTAAACCATTCACTGCTCTCCCTTTGAAACTTCTATTAACCAATCCGAAACCGTCAACTTCAGGTATGTAAAATGCAACAGCTTCAAAACATCCACATGATGTGTGTGGATGGTCAAAAGCAGTGTATAACCAAACCTGTTCTACATCGCCCAATGTTTTCTTTTTAACGACCTCGTTTACTCCAGCATATTCACCTTTTTCAGCGTTTATTAGTTCTCCTCTTTCAATAGCAAAAACGGGGCCTTTTGGATCGATGCTAGCTGACGCACGTCCATCAAACCACGATATTGCTCCACAGTTTGAGTATCTTTGGGGTGAAATAACACATACGTGGGAGGGAGCAAATGATTGACAGAGCATACAGCCGTAAAATTTGTCTACTTCTTCATCTTTTAGCCCTCGCGCTCTAGCATCTCTAGTCTCATAATCTTGCAAAGCTTGTGGATAAAGCTCTTGAACTTTTATTGGATCAGTAATAAAGGTTACTTGTATTTTTTCAATAATATTAAGTTCACTTTTAAATAAAGTATATAGAACTTTTCCAATGTATTGGAAAGAGTTTAAGCCTTTCTGAAAAGCTTTTTTACCGATACGTATCCAAATGTCATAACGCTGGTTTAAGTGCATTAAACCTTCAATATAATTCATATAACCATGTATTCGCCTTTCTATAACACCTTCGAGTTGTTGATCAAGAGTTGAACCAGCAACTTCTACCAGTATTCCTAAAGGATAGGCTTTTCCTTCAGCCATATCTTTAATGTCTGGACCAATTATGGTTATTTTTCCATCTTCAATTTCAGTTAGGGGTTTTACTTTTGCTAGTTCGAACTTTTCCTTCATTGAAGGACCACCTAGTTCAACTTGCATATTTTTTCTCCGGATTCTTTCTCCTTCGTATATTATGCCTACTTCTACGGGTATATCTTTAAACATTGACATTTTTTTTATTGTCCTCCTTCAAATTTTGAAATCATGACTTTAAGATTCTCAGCCCAAATCTTAACTCCCGCATTAGGAAAAGACCAACTCGCATGCGGATGAAACTTATTATCAAGAGTTACAGTTCGCAATTTGGGTGCAAAATGCATAAGCCCAGACAAAATCAAACCCTCCATATAATATGGAAGACCAACAAACAAAGCTAAATCGTAAGGACCCCTACCATCAAGTCCTTGCCAATCAGGATCAACAAGACGATTACCAATATCCATAGCCGACATAAAACCAGCAGGTCTATAACCTCTCTTCAGAAATTCACCAACCATATGAGCAGTCGCAACAATCGGAACCTTAGACGCCTTAGCAAAATCAATCAAATATTCAATAAGCAATTTTCCATCCAAATCTCGTGTAACAGCTTCACTACCAACAACCAAAATTGGCTTAGCCGCCCGCTTAATCAAAGACACAGCTACCTCAGGTTTTGTTATCGCCATAGCCTTCTTAGTAGCAGATACTTCGGCACATTGCCAGGGTTCACAAGACATTTTCCATTAACTCCTTTTTTTCCTTATCATTCTAGAAAGAAGAGTCGGATCAGGAATAATAGTTTCTTTCCAACCTTTCTCCTTAAGAATTTTTAGTATATCATCTTTCATTGTCATAGGAATATCAGCAGGTGTCCTCACAAACTTATCCAAGTCTTGAGGGATAATTCCGTAAAATCGTTTGCTCAAATCTATATAATGTGATAGTTTAATCGATCTTCCCTTCCAAGTATCATTAGGCCTAATACACAATTTAGCAATAGTAACCATTGCTTCTTCTTTTGTTTCAACAGTCTGGAATAAATGCTCGGGAGCTGGACCAACATTAACTTTATCACCAGAACGAGCATCAAAAACTTCCCAATCCTCCTTTTTATCTTCTCGGCCTAAAAGCATACGATTGTATTTGCTTCCATGTGGACCAACAAGCACTGGAATACCTAAACTTTCGACTCCTGCAGCGATTGAAGCTGCTTTTTGGGAGTATGCACCCCAAGCTAAACCAACTGCTCCTAACCGATTATGTATATAATCGGCTATTTCCTCATAATTGCCTCTTAATGGTCTTTTTGCAAAGATGTTAGCAACTTTAATTGCCGCACCTGCAATATGCGAATTTGCAACACATGAACCAACATTAAGCACCCCGCCAGCAGCAAAATCTCCTGTAAACTCTTCATAAAGCGTTTGACCTTCTTCATTCTTGTAAGAACCAGCAGACATTGCTGCACAGCCTGAAGTTACAACTATAAATCTTCTTTTAGCAAATTCTCTACATATGTCATAAACGTCTTTACCACCCCTAGGATAGTTTGAACAACCTACCACTGCAAGTATTCCAGGTATTTCACCAAGCACAATTGGACTACCAACATTTCTAATTTCAACATCCTGAATTGCACCCCGGCCGCAACGACAAAAATTAGTTTCTCCAACCATTTTTTTCTCTCCAGCCTTCACTATAAAACTATGTATAGAGAGTTTGACGGGACATACTTGTTCACAACGACCACATCCAATGCAAGATTCATATAAGTCAGTTAGTTTAGCTATTGAACCCTCAGCGGCACCTGTTAAAGCTTCAGATATTTCCAGGTCCTGAGGACAAGATCTTTGACATAAATTACAATGTCTACAAGTTTTAGCTAACTCTTTTATTTCTTCAATCTCAGGAAGAACATTAAAGTTTCTCCGTTTTGGAGCTACTTGTTGTGCTACCTTTACAGCAACTTCACCAACTTTTTCGGGATCAAGAATTAAAACACCAGAGACTTTACCTGTTACTAAATCAGAAATAATCTCTTCTGCCGGATCATTTGTTCTATCCTTAAAACCCATACAATTCTTCTCTGAAGCAGCAATCACTGGAGCTTTGACACGTTCAGCTTCAGTGAAGATATCTGTGCGAACACATTGTTCATCTAGAATGATTACGTCAGCAAATCCGCTTCTTATAAATCTAAGTTGCCATGAAATTGGACCAACGATTTTTCCTCGTTTCCAGTTTCGAGTAATGTCAAAAGCGGTACAACACAAACCTACTACTTCGAGATTATCTCCTAGACCATTATCTCTCATGAAATCTATAACACCAATTGAAGGAACTACATTATGTCCAATAGCCATAATAACAGGTTTTGATGTATCGACCGTTCCTATTCCCATCTCAATAAGAGGGGCTTCAGGATCAGCCTTTGGGAAATCTAATGTTGATATTTGAGCAATATCACCAATTTCCATTCCCAATAGGTCCATTCTCCCAGCATGGAAAGTTTTTGATTCAAAATCCAGATTATTACCTTCTTGCCCGGTATGTACGGCTGAAAGACAATGAGTTATTTGCGTCTCGCAATAATCTAGAACTTCCTCTAAGTCTCCTAAAGTTTCAGGTTTTATCCCAGTTATAAGTCGTGTAAGTGGGGCTTCTACTTTAATATTTAAACCACCAATGTCCAGAGCATAACGACGACCATATTTTTCTATAAGATGACCAATCAAATGTCGAGAATGAGCTGTGTGAGTTGCAGCTCCTATGCTAGAAGCCAAGAGAGCTCTACGTGATGATTGAGCTTCCATCGTAATTCCACAAGCCCCATGTTTTCCTCCAGTTAAATCACATTTACCAAAAGTGCAATTACAACAAAGATCACAAACTGGCAAATAGAATGGCTTATACTTATTGAGGAGTTTCATATCCCAACCTCTTAGATCTGCTAAACCAGGCATAGGAGTAGGACCCATAGGCTCCTCCCAAGAGTCATCAACAAGCTTTCCGACTGATAATTCAAGATTTTTAATGAAGCCAGCGCTGGTCTTCATTTCACCAATTTTAACTCGAACATTTTTTCTGGTCAATTTGAAACCTCTATAGGTTTGGATAAAAAATCAAACAAAACAGTCTTTTTAAACTTTTCCAGATTATTTTTGAAAATTCAACAAACGAAATAAAACGAAAAAAAATAAGAATAAATTATAAATATTTGGCATTAGTCAAAATTTTCTTCACAGAATTATACGCCGCGTTATCTGAAGGCAACCCTAACAAGGATTTTCCGTTTAGAACATAATCATCTAAAAGAGTATCATTCACAATTTTTCCCAGATATTTAAAATTTAGAGAATTTTCAACTTTATTAGCAAGATTACGGGGGAATCGATAACCTCCAATTAAGTAAAAATTATTGTATTCGATTTTAACCTCTTTTGCAATGCGTTGAGCTCGTTTCACATGATCTACAGATTTTTTTGAATGATCAAGAATATCGAAAATATCATCAACTTTAGAGGCAATTCTTCTGTTTAAGTGTTCTAAACCAGCAGGGGAGTCAATAAGAATATACTTGTAATTTTTTATCAAAGATGCTAACGCACCTTTAAGAGCAGAATTAGGCATACAATAACAGCCTTCTACCCATTTTGTTCCCAGAGCAAGAAAATCAAAATTATCACTTTCATATAGACCCTCCGCCCAAATTTTGCTTTCTATTCGCTCAGTAGGAGGAACCCCAACAGTAGTTCCACCTTTTGTTATAAAGGTCTTAACGATTAATTCAGCAATCGTACTTTTTCCTTCAGCTTTAAGGTCAATTCCCACCATTTCTGAAAGGTTCTGATCGGGATCTGCATCTACCAAAAGCAAAGGAGATTGCCCATTTTCTATAAAACACTTTGCCATAAGACCTACAAAACTTGACTTACCGGTTCCACCTCTTCCAATAGTAACAAGAGTTTTCAAAATAATATCATCCTAAGTTCACATATTTTTATTAAGCAATTTTTCTGAAATAGCATCTATAGTTTTTACAGCCTTAAGTTTCTTGAAACTAAGAGGAGAGATACCCTGCATATCTTTTTCAATAACACCTTGATCAAAAGGAACAAAATCAAGGATCTCCAAATCATTTTTTTCTGCAAATTTCATAATTGCCCTTTTTTGAAGATCATTCATAACTCTATTGGCTACTAAATAGATCTGTTTCATTCCAGCAGTTTTAGCTAAATCTTTAATTCTTTTAGCAATCTCAAGCGCTTTTAGATTTGAATCAGCAACTACAAGTAAAACATCAACATGACTCGCTGTTCCCCTTCCAATATGTTCAACCCCTGCCTCCATATCAAGTACAACAGCCTCATCTCTTTCAACTATTAAGTGACGCAATAACTCTCGAATAACCGCGTTAGGAGCACACATACATCCAGATCCCATCGACCGGACAGTCCCCATAACCAGCATATTTACTCCAAAAGGAGTAAGCATTGAATAATCACGTACAATATCATCCACACTAAAAGTCAACTTATAAACTCCCGAATAACCTGTGTTTGTTTTTGAGTCAACAAGTTTTTTATTCTCAGATATAGGAGTAATCTTTCGCGCTTCTTCTGTTGATAGCCCTAAAGTCAATCCAAGATTCGGAGAAGAATCAGCATCAATAGCAATTGTTTTCAACCCTCTTTCTGCAAATCCTTTTGCAAGACCCGCAGAAATCAGCGTTTTCCCAACTCCACCCTTACCAGAAATCGCGATCTTCATTTTTCATCTGATTGGTTTAGTTAATTTATGATTTATTTACATTTCCTAAAAAAACATAAAATATAATTATATAAAAACCAAAAAAAAGACAAAGCACAAGTACAAAAGATTTTTTAATATCAATTCCTTCCCCTTTTAGCCGAGATGATTTTTCAATGAAAATATTACACGAATTTGTTCCGACTCGAAAATTTCTAAAATTAGCTGAAGAAACCAAAGATTTAGTAGACGGATGGAACGTTACCGATAGTGCTGCTGGTTTTCCTGCGCCTGCTGGTACAGTTGTAAGCTGTATACTAAAGTCGAAATATCCAGAAAAAATAGTGATTCCCATATTTATCCTCCATTATAAAGGTCCAGTAGAAGTTGGAGGGTTAGCTTTAGCATCAGACATCATTGGTCTGGATGGACTAGCACTTACGATGGGTGACAAACCTGCATATGGGGAACCAATAAAAATGCTACCATCTTCAGAAAAAGCACGAGAATTTCTAAGCACCAAAGTAAAACTAAAAAATCTAAAGTTAGGCTGTCTAATTTCGGCAAGACGATCTGCTGAAGATAATATTGAAAGAGTAAGAGGCGATTGGGACTTTGTTGCCTTTATGAGACTTGAAGACAAAACATTTCCCACATTGGAGAAAGTAGCTAAAGAGTGTAAAAAATTAAACAAACCAATTTACGCATACTTCTTAGTAGGAACACCAAAAAATGCAGAGATAGTAAAAATGATCGGGTGGCCAGTAACAACTACAATGGACAAAGTAGAAGAATACGCTGCAAAGTTAGATGGTCTTGTTGACGGTATTATTGCAACTTGTGCAGGCGATCCCAAGGGCGATCTAGAGCTATTAGGAAAACTCCAAAAATTCAGAACCTGACAGAAGCTGTCAAGTTCACCATTTATATTCTTTTTTCTTAAATACTCTATAGCCAAACAAAAATTATTAAGATACATCAATCAAGAATTTTCACAATTTTTGTTGTATCATAATCTATTTTTTCTTTTTTGAAACCTTTTTTTTCAGCCAATCTAAGCATCTTAAGATTATTAGAAAGGACATCACTGTAAACATATTTCACGCCCATATCTCGAGCAATATCAATAATGCGATCAACAAGCTCTGACCCTAACCCCTTACCTTGCCACAAATCATTAACTAGTACTGCGAATTCGCCATCATTGCCGCCCACATTGATAATTAATCGAGCAACTCCAATAATCTTCTTATTATCTTTTTGGAATTCAGCAATTATTGCGATTTCACGATCGTTGTCTAAATTGCAAAATCTCACCAGTTTTTCATGTGACAACTCTTTTATTATCTCAAAAAACCTAAAACGCTTAGTCTCAGCTGAAAGAGAAGAAAAAAGAGTATTAAAAAGGGATTCGTCTTCAGGTTTAATTGGTCGAAGTAAAACATTTTCTCCATCCTTAGTTTTCCATTCAGAAATATATCTTCGCGGGTAAGGAGCAATTACAAGATGATTACAAAAGCCAGTTTTTCTATCTTTATGTTCGAGATCTACAACTATATGTGCATCAACTGCTACAGCGTTCTCTTGATCAATAATAAGAGGATTTATATCAAATTCCTTAATTTCGGGAAAATCGATAACAAGTTGTGAAAACTTTACCAAAATCTTTTCTATGAGTTTAACATTTAAAGGGAATTCACTATCAGCGGCATGTTTGTAAATTAAAGTATTCTCCATAAGTCTTTTCGCGAGGACTTGATTTAGAGGGGGAAATCCTATCGCGATATCTTTAAACAACTCAGTATTTGTTCCACCTGTACCAAAAAGGATAACTGATCCAAATTGAGAGTCTTTTTTACACCCAATAATCAACTCGTATCCATTCTTTTGAACCATAGGCTGAATAGCTATTCCTTGAAATTCTGCACCAGGTTTGAGTCTATTGAAGGTAATCAATAATTTATCATATGAAGCTTGAACGTCCGAAGGTGAGCAGACATTTAGAATAACACCTTCATTCCTTGTTTTGTGAATAATTTGTGGAGATATTAGTTTCATAACAACAGGATAACCAAGCTTGGAGGACTTTATTTTTGCTTTCTCTGGAGATGAAACAATCTCTGTTTTCACAGTTGGGATATTGTACATTTCAAGAAAATGTAGAGAATCTAATAAACTAAGAGTTTGTTTTCCTGCGCAGATTGAGTGTTTGAGAATTCCTTTTAATGATTTAGAATCAGCTTTTTCTATTGACAATTCTTCAGGGGTTTGGTACAAAAGTTCCAAATTTTGTGTATAACTATACATGTACATAAAGGTGGAAACAGCTTGTTCTGGTGTTGTAAAAACAGGAATACCATTACGTTGAAGTATTTTACTTGCTTTTCGGCTTTGAGTATCTTCACTCATAAAAGAGGCTAGAATTGGCTTATTTGTTTGTTTTGCCGCGTCTACAATGATATTTGCCACATCTATTGGATCAGCCGCTGCCTGAGGTACATAAATTAATAAAAATCCGTTACTGTTTTTGTCTTTTAAGCATATATCTATAACAGCTCTAAACCGTTCAGGACTAGCTTCTTCAAAGATATCGACAGGATTTGTTGTATTACAATAAGGAGGTAGAACATTTTTCAAATTTTGTATCGTTGAATCAGTCAAAGTAGAGATTTTTCCACCTCTATCCGCTAAATGATCTGTTGCCATTATAGCAGGACCACCAGCATTAGTGATAATTGTAAGATTTGATCCAGAAGGATTAGATTGCATTGCTAAAGCCTCCGCACAATTAAAAAGATCCATAATAGCTCCAACTCGAACAACACCCGCACGTCTAAAAGCAGAATCATAAACAGCGTCCTCTCCACTTAGACTACCACTATGTGATAGTGTTGAAGCCCCACTTTCTTTGGAGCGCCCAGCCTTAACCACTACTATAGGTTTAGTTCTAGCAAAAGCTCTTGCAGCACTCATAAATTTTCTCGCATGTTTTATGGACTCAACATATAGTACTATGCTCCTAGTTTTTGGATCGGCACCAAAGTAATCAATTAAGTCACCAAAATCAACATCGAGCATTGAACCTGTAGAAACTACAGCGCTAAATCCAACACCAGATTCTTTAGCCCAATCTAAAGCTGAAGAGCACAAAGCAGCACTCTGAGATAAAAAAGCAATATTTCCAGGTAGTGCCAAAGTACCTGCAAAAGTAGCATACAGATTAATGCCGGGTCTCAAAACGCCAAAACTATTAGGGCCGATAATACGCATATTGAATTTTTGTTTATGTTCAATTATTTTTTGTTCATACTTAATCCCTTCAGCTCCCACCTCCCTAAAACCAGCTGAATTAATAATCAAACCTGAAACACCAGCTTCTCCACATTCTTCAACTATCTGAGGTATAGTATGTGCAGGAGTAGCAATAATAGCCAAATCAATTTTTCTCGGAATTTTGCTAATACTAGGATAAGCTGGAATACCCTGTATAGTTTGCCTAAATGTATTTACAGGATATACACCTCCTTTAAAACCGACACCAATTAAATTCCGAAGAATTTTAGCACCAATCGATCCTTTCCTCTCTGAAGCACCTATCACTGCAATTCGTTTAGGATTAAAAATATGGTTAAGGTTATCTATCCCCAAAATTGGTCGTTCTCCAAACAAAGAAGTATTCTTTTGAATATCTCTATAAGTAATTATTGGTTTTTAAAACCTTCCCGAATTGCAAATTATCTGGCTTGATGATTAAAGGGATTAAAATGTCAATACTAAGTTTTCTAAAAACTACGCAATAATAATTAACGATCTAATTCACAAGATAAGCTTAAGTGATCTTATGAATAAAAAAACACGTTGTAGGCAGATGGAGGTTACTCAAAATAGTAGAAACTATCAAAATTATTGCAATTGAAGGAATACCATTAATAAAAAAGGGAGATAAAATAGCTAATTTAATAGTAGAGGCATTAAAGAAAGAAAAAAAGAATGTACAAGAAAAAGATATAATTATTATTACTCATGTTGCCGTCTCAAAAGCTGAGGGAAACGTTGTTGATCTCGATGAAATTTTGCCATCAAAAAGAGCAAAAGAGATAGCAATAAAAACTGAGAAAGATCCAGCTTTAGTCGAGGTTATTCTCAGAGAATCTAAAGAGATCGTTCGAATGCGACGTAACAGTATCATAACAGAACATAATTGTGGTATGGTATGTGCAAATGCAGGTGTGGACAGATCAAACGTTAGTGGAGAAAGAACCGTCGTATTACTTCCTGAAAACGCTAATGCTTCAGCAAGAAAAATTAAACAAGAAATATTTGCTCTGACAGGGTGTAATGTAGCAGTAATAATTTCAGATACGCATGGGCGACCTTTGAGAAGAGGAGAAATTAACATTACAATAGGTATAGCTGGAATAAAACCTATTAGGGATAGAAGGGGAGAAAAAGACTTATTTGGTTATGTTTTAAGAATGAAAAGAACTGCAATCGCAGATGAATTGGCATCTGCTGCGGAGTTAGTAATAGGTCAATCAAATGAGGGAATACCAGCTGCTATAATAAGAGGGTACAATTATCAAACATCAAAAAGAGTTTCTGCAAATGAATTAGCCAGACCAAAAGAAAAAGATTTGTTTAGGCAATAAAAAACTAAGCAGAAAAAATAACACAATAGGTAAATAAGCATATTTGAAGGAATAAAAAATGGAAGAAGTTAAAACACCAAAAGATTTTTTTGGAAAAATATTGCCTGGAAAGTTTAATCCAGAAAAAGCTGAAGGCGTTGATGTTATTGTTAACATAAATATCTCTGGAGATAATGGAGGAAAATGGATAGTTATAATTAAAAATCAATTATTAGAAATTAAAAATGGAATCCATAATTGTCCAACACTCTCCTTGACCATAAAAGAGAAGGATTATTTAGATATAATAAACGGTAAATTAAGCAGTGAAAAAGCATTTTTTTCAGGGAAATTGAAACTAAAGGGAAGTATTACACAAGCTTTAAGACTAAAAGATGCAGGTCTCTTTTAAAATAATCCAATCATTAAAAATTATATTAAAAAACAAATTAACGTTAAATAAATTCACCAACTAAAACAAACAAGGGATCAATATTAAAAGGAGTCAAGGAAATGTTAAGAGAAATTGTTAAAGATTACAAGTTACAAGAAGGGCTTTCAGTGGAAGCTCTAATAACTCAGATGGAAGACGCATGGGGTTTTACTGCAGGAAAACTTTCAAGCAGCATAAATATTTTGGAAAGAATGATAAAAGATAAAAATTGTACAAAATTCCTTTCTTTCACAGCAAATTTAGTTGCAACAGGAACTCGCGGCGTTTTTAAAGAACTAGTGAAACGAAAAATGGTAGATCTCGTAATCACAACATGTGGCACCTTAGACCATGATATAGCAAGATGCTGGAAAAATTATTACAAAGGATCATTTACAATGAATGATAGTATTCTTCATAAAAAAGGAATAAATCGATTAGGAAATGTTCTAGTTCCTAATGAGAGTTATGGGGCAATCATAGAGAATAAAATTCAAAAGCTACTTTCAACGCTATGGAAAGATGGAGTAAGAGATCTCTCAACAAAACAATATTGCAAAGAAATAGGAGCTCATATTTGTAATGAAAGCTCAATTTTGTATTGGGCAGCAAAAAATAAAATACCCGTTTTCGTTCCAGGAATCACCGATGGAGCCGTAGGGTATCAAACCTGGCTTTTTAGTCAGGATCATAATTTCAAAATTGATTTGTTAAAGGATTCAGGAGAAATAAATGATATTGTGTTTTCTGCTAAGAAGACAGGAGCCTTGATTGTGGGTGGAGGAATTGCGAAACATCATACAATATGGTGGAATCAATTTAAAGATGGTCTAGATTACGCTGTTTATCTAAGTACAGCAGGAGAATGGGATGGAAGTCTATCAGGCGCCAGACCTAGGGAAGCCATATCATGGGGTAAAATAAATGAAAAAGCAAAACAGATAATGGTTGAAGGAGACGCAACGATATTATTACCTCTAATGATTAGTTCAGTTCTAAATAGAATCAAAACTACACAACAGAGTTAAATAACCAGGATAGATCTGGCGGTTGCTTCCTCGATTTAACACGTTCATTGAGTGCATGAGTTATTAATGGTAAAGCTATAGTCGCATCACAATAACAAACGGCTCTTTTCCCTAAATTATCAATTTTACCCCAACTTACAGCTTCTTCCAAAGTACAACCAGATAAACCACCCCATTGAGGTGAATCAGTAGTTATTTGAATAGCGTATTTGTGAGGGTAATAATACTCTTGTAAACTTTTACGCAAATGCCCAACCCTTCCTGGCACACCTTTATCTTCAGTTCTAGGTGAAACTGAAATAGCAATTAGTTGTGTAAGGTCTTTGGGTACCCCCCCACCAACATAAATAACACCTACATCTTTAGTTTTTTCACCTATACTGACAAACTGGTCAAACTCTTTTACAGAATCTAATATCACACTGTGACCTTGATTTTTTGCCATCAAAAAAGCCTCGCCATAAGCGCTGTCTATCATCGCTGGACTAAAAACGGGTACATTATTTTCTGCAGCAACTGCAACTATACTATTAACGGATTTTCTAGCCAAAAATTTACCTAAAAGATAAAAAAATTCAACCGATGAATATGGAAAATCGCTTTTCAAGGTCAAAATAAAATCTGTTAAAAGTTCTTCCATTTTTCTATAATCAATTTCTTTACCATAGACGTCATAGTATCTGTTTAAATCCTCTTTCAGAAGTTCTTGATCATTAACTATGTGACTACCTTGCCAATAACTGAAACCCATGGCATCAATAATATCCTCTGAAACATTAGCACCAGTTGAAACTATAACATCAATAAATCGTTTTTCAATCAACCAGTTAACCAATTTCCATTGTCCAGCCGTACTCATTGAACCAGAAAGACCTAAAACAATAGTCAAATCTTTGTCTCTAACCATACTTTCCCAAACATCAACAGCCTCCCCCAGTTTTCTACCTTGGTATGCAGTATTTCCCATCTCATTTAGAAGCTGTGATATTTTTTTTTCTTCAACTTCAATAGCTTTTACTTTTTTATTAAGAAATGATTTCTTCATAAGTTAGCACCCACTTTTAGATTGAATACCACATATTTGAAATTTATTATCCCTATTCCAAAGAAAATAACAAAAAAAGGATAAAAGAAGGAGCCGATAATAACAGAAAAAAATTTTTAAATTAATGGAGAAAATATGGAAATAAGTTAATACAAATAAAATGGAAGTTTGTTTACATTCTATCTGGAGCAAATACCCCAATTAAATTGAGGGCATTGGAAATAACTATTTTTATCGCTTCTGTTAAGATGATTCTAGCATCTCTAAGTTCTGTTGTCTCTGCTTTAATAACAGGAAATGCGTTATAAAAAGAATTAAATTTATCTGCTAGAGCATTAACATAATCTGCAATATTATTTGGTTTTAGATATTCTGTAGCTTCCAGGAAAACATCTGGAAAATCCGATAGAGAAAGAATTAATTCATGTTCAAGTTTTTTTTCTAACAACCCAAAATTTGGTACTTCTGTCTGATTTTTTATTTTACGCAATATACTGCAAGCTCTTGCATGAGTATATTGAGCGTATGGAGCACTATTAGTTTCAAAATTCAATACTCTATCCCAAGTAAAAACTACAGGTTTTGAAGGATCAACATCAATAAGGGCATAACGCACAGCACCAATTCCGACAAATTTTGCAATTTCTTGTTTTTCCTTATCCGAAAGAGAAGGTGAACGTTTTGAAACTTCTTTATAAGCTCTTTCAATAGCTTCATCTAACACTTCATCAAAAGTTATATAATGTCCTCTACGACTTGACATTTTATAGCCAGGCAAAGAAACTAGATTATATGCAAAATGAACAAAATTATCCGCAAATTCTTGGTCACCCAAAGCATAAAGAGCTAACTTTAATTGTAATTGAGCTAAAGTCTGTTCCATACCAATTACATTAATAACTTTTTCAGCTTGAGTGAATTTCCATTGAGTATAAGCAATATCGCGAGTAGTATAAAGAGTTGTACCATCTGAACGTATAAGAGTTAAAGAAGGAATCTCATAATCTTCGTTTAAACCTAATTTAGATTTAAGAGATAATGAAAGTGCTACCTTCTCTGAGTTGAATTCTAAAATATCACCTTCAGAATATACAAATGGAGAAGATTGAAGTTTTTTAAGAACATCAGAAACTTTCTTGCTCCAAACTAAATCACTTTCCCAATCCCATGAGTCATAAAAAATTTGCATTCTATCAAGAGTTTTCCTGAATCCTTTCAAACAAAGTTCACTTACAGTTCTTACAAGATTTTTTGCATTTAGAGACCCATTTTCATAATCAAGGTTAAGTTTACTAATATCCCCTTCAGGATTTATTTCACTTCCAATTTTCTCAGATAGATCAGAAAAAAGAGTTGGAAATTTTTGTTTAAGCTCCTCACTAATGGATAACCATTCATCTAGAGAAGAAATTATTTTAGATAATTCTTCAGAGGATGAGGAAAGCTTTGATTCGTTTATTTTTTTTCTCAGACGAGTAATTTCAACCAAACAACAGGTAATTGTATATATTTTTCCAATATAATGATCAGATTTTTCAGGGGGTTGTGGGCGACTCAATTTATCATACCCGTAAGCAACAACCGATGATTGACGACCAACATCATCTATGTAATAATGCCGAAAAACAAAGTGACCTCTTTTATCTAAAATTCGCGCTAAAGCATCGCCTAATATTGGATTTCTAGCCTGACCAATATGAATTGGATGGAGGGGATTAACACTAGTATGTTCAATTATTATTTTAGTAGGGGTTTTTGTTTTCACGAAACCATATTCTTTATTCAATTTTTTTATTGATGAAAGTGTTAGAGTTGAAAATTTTGAGAAATTTAAATGAAAATTTATATATCCTCCTGTAGGGACAACTTTCTCGATTAAAACAAAATTTGATGTGTCTATTCCAGAAACCAAAGAGGTAGCGACATCTACAGGTTTCTTTTTTAAAGTTTTACCTAGTTCAAAACATATTGACGAAGCAAGTTGTCCAAAATCTATATTGGGAGGTTTTTTTAGGTGTAAATTGTTAAGTTTTATTTGAGGAAAAATTTTGCTCATAGCTTCATGCAGAATACTTTTAGATTCTTCGCGGAATTTTGCAAATGGATTTTCTGAAATCATTAGTTAGAATCATATCCAAACAGAGTGGTTTTTTTTATGAGGTATATTTTAATTTGGAAAGCGTCGCTTATGTGTTTATGGATGTAAGCTATTATGAAAACACCAATAGTTTTTTCTGGAAAGTGTTTGAATTATGGTCTCTGGCACATTGAAGGGCCTCAGAGAGTAAAAAAAGCTTACGATTTTTTAGTTAAGAATAAATATTCTTTTTCAGAACCATCACCTGCTTTTGATGACGATTTACTTCGTGCTCATGAAATTGAATACATTTGGAATCTTAAAAAAAGTCTAGTTGATGATTCAGATACACCAGCATATGATAATATTTTTGAATATGCGCGTTTGTCAGCTGGTGGGGCAATTTTAGCAGCTAAAATAGAAGGATTTTCATTAATGCGACCACCAGGACATCATGCTGGGTTGAACGGATCAGCATTGGATGTCAATTCAAGGGGTTTTTGTTATCTAAATAACATAGCAATTGCTGTAAAAACAGTTAACAAATCTGCATTAATAATAGATATTGATGGGCATCATGGAAATGGTACTCAAGAAATTTTCCAAGGTGACTCTAAAATTCAGTATATTTCATTACATAGATTTCCACATTATCCAGGAACTGGAGAAAAGTCGGTTGGTAATTGTTTGAATTTTCCTCTTGAGGCTGATTGTGGGGAAAAAAAATATTTAAAAACTTTTGATCGCGCATTAAAAATGATTGAAATAGATAAGTTTGAAATCGTAGCTGTTTCTGCGGGTTTTGATACGCATAAAGGAGATTTAGCATCTCTTGGCTTAACTGAAAACAGTTACAGGCTATTAGGTAGAAAAATAGCCAGCCTAAAAAAATCTACTTTCTTCGTTTTGGAAGGAGGATATCAGGGAACCAAAAATGGAAGAGACATTGATCAATTTTTAAAGGGATACGAAGAGAAAAAATAAGTAAGTTCTTAAATCCAGAAAAACACTGGATCTATTTCTTAGTTTGTTTATTATTTTTACTATTTGCTTTTTTATTCAACGCTTCAAGTTTTTCAGTAACTCTCATTGATCTCTTTTCAGCTTCAGCCAATAAGGGTTTCCAGTTTTTTGTTTTTACAGTATTAGATAGATGATCAGTTGCATCTGGTAGTTTTTCTAAAGCTTTTTCGAATCTTTTTTCAGCTTCCTCATCAGTTGACACTAAATCTAATGCTTCTTCAGGACAAAACTCTACACAACTAGGCTCACCTTCGCAAAGATCACAAGCAATAGCTTTACCTGTATCAGTATGGAGCATAATTCCTCCGTGAGGGCATGCTTGAACACACCAATCACAACCCATACATTTTTTATCGTTTACCATTAAAACACCACTTTCCTCAGATTGACTTAAAGCATCTTCTGGACATGCGGCTACACATTTTGCATCTTCACAAAACCTGCAAGCTAAAGCAAAGTTGAATACGGGTGACATTCGAACGACACGTATTCTTGAACGAATTGGATTCCAAGCTTTTTCACCTTTTTCTAAGGTACAAGCATATTCACAGATTCCACACCCAGTACATTTAAGGGGATCAACTGAAACAAACTTTCTTGATTTAAATTTGGATGGCACCATTCATTTAACAAGTCCTATTTGAAGTATCTAAACATTCTTTACACAGTACATGCATTTAACAATTATTTATTAGTAAAAAAATGTTCTATGATATTCAAAAAAAATAATGAAGATAGTCATAAATGTCATTAACTTTTATTTATATAATATTCAATCAACCATAAAGAAAAACATTATTCAGTCAATATTAATAGCGAACAAGTTTTTCATTGCTCAAATTAATCGATTTTATAAATTTTCATATTACATTTGGTGCGGAGGGTGGGATTCGCACCCTAATTTACCAGTAAAATATTACTTGAAAATAGTGGCCGAGAAGAGGTAGCCTCGTTCAGAATGGACACGTTTTCAACATATCCCGAAACCTTTCCTTTTTTTCTTAATACCTCAATAAGTAACTGCTTTATAATTTTTAAGCCATCCACCAAGGCTTTCAGCTAATGCTTTGATCATATTCTGTTCATGAGGAATGATGAATGGGCGATCCTCAGTATAATAGACTGAAATACGTCCTATGACCTGATCGTTAACGCAAATTCCTTCGTGAATGCCATGAGTAAGATCATCTCTATAATTTTTATGAGCAAAATTCAGTTCTTTAATTTCCAGTCTAGGCACTGCAATTTCGGGGAATTGCATGGCTGATACTAAAAAGTCAACGAGTTTAGGTCCTAACTCCTTTAATGACTTGGACCTCTGCATCTCCCTAATCGCGTTATATAGGAAAGTTAATTCTTTTACTCTTTCTCTCAACAACCAGTTTGCCTTCTTTAGTTCTTCTTCTGCTTTTTTGTCTTTGGTGATATCGTGAAGTATCCATGTTACTCCATGGCTTCCGTCTTCAAAGACCGTTGGTAACATTCTTATGTTTAAATATAATTCACGTTTAGCTATCTGAATTTTTTTTTCAAAAATTGTCTCTTTTCCTTCCAATCCTTCTTTTGCTCTTGAAACTATTTCTTGATTGACAAGACTGGGGTTTGGGAAGTCTTCCAAGTTTTGATCGATTATGGTTTCTCTTTTAGAGTTAATTAATTCTAAAAAATTTTCGTTTATTTGTATTACCCTCAGATCATTATCTAATACTAGTACATAATCTGAAGAGAAATTCAACATGGCTGACATTGGAACTCTCTGTGATAAATAGAATACCTTTGCAGGACCTAACTGGCGCATTTCAGCTTGGCCTGAAATGGTTAATATATCCATGTATCTTGCGACAGAATTTCGGTTGATGTTTATTTTATCTGAAATATCGGTTATGGTCATGCCTCTGGAATTAGCTTTGAGAAGTTTTTTGATGCGACTTTTATGATATTCCATGTAAATCATCAATATTGAAGTGTGAAGTGTATTTATGCCTTTCCTTAATGTTTAGCCATAACGCAATGCAAATGAAAAATGTTATATACAACATATATGCCAATACATATTGCAGAGCAAATATGCAATGCAATAAATGGGATCGGGAGGGACTTCTAGAAAATGGAAAAGAAAAATCAGTTCAAATTATTTTTTCTCGGGAAAAAATATGCTGATGTGAAAGTTAAGGAAGTTGAAAAAATTGATTTTAAAAATGTGATGAAACATCTTGAGTCTGGAGAGTCAATTTTCATATCAGACATAAGCGCTTAAAACAGAAGGGTGGTGATTTGATGGTTAAGAAAGAAAAGAAGATGGAGAAAGCTGAAAAGAGTTGTGTCTATGTGTGTGATTCTTGTGGTTGTGAGGTTGTTTGTACTACTCCTAGTGTTGGACCGTTAGTTTGTTGTGATGAGGTAATGTACTATTGTTGTTAACTCTGTAAAGTTCTGGCATGGTTAAAAAGAGTTTGATTGGATAAAAAAAATTCAGTTTAAAAATAGGTGATAGAATGTCAAAGAAGAAGTATGATTTGATTAAAGATGAATTAGAGGTATTAGAATCAGAGTTTACTCATAATAAGGGCGGTACGAGAGTAGCAACTAAAAAAGCTTATTTAAAACTTAAGCAAGCCTGTGGAAAAAATTGTAAAGTAACAGATCCTATTTTTTTCGATAGGCTCTAACAATATTGATTGGACTCAATCTGATGGAGGTGAATTTATGGGAAAAATGTTGAGTGCTAGTTGTCCGTGTGGTTTTAATTTTCAGACTCCTGCTGGTGAAGGTGATGCAGTTGCTACATTACAAGATCATGTGCACCGCAATCATAAAGATAAATATCCAGAAGGACTTTCAAATGATGAAGCGGTAAAAGAAATAAAAGAAGTAGAATAGAATTTTATTTCTTCTTCTTTTTTAGATTAAAAATCATAAGGGTAGGACTTTTGAAAGTTCTTGGGCTGAGAGGATCTTTGGGTAAATGAAAATAATTAAAGTGTAGTTTAACTGTTTGTTTTCAATCTTTTTCTCCTAAAAGTTAATCCTAAGGATCCCAGCAAACCAATTTTTTTATAAACTCAAATGCGGAGGGTGGGATTCGAACCCACGAACCCCTACAGGATAGGCGCCTCAGGCCTACGCCTTTGACCTGGCTTGGCAACCCCCGCAAATCACCTGATTTAGTCCGCAGATAGACTGGCAGCAATTATTAGAAAGAGTATCCTATTAAAAGTCTTTACTTTAGTTCATTGCTATAAATCGAAATTAATTTTAACAAAGTTAGAATTAAAAAGAAAAATAAAAAACCTAGAAAATTAAATTCCTTTAATAAGAATAGAATTTAGTTCATCAATTTCAGTTAAAGAAAAGATTATTGGAATATATTCAAGCAAAAACGTCCAAACAAAACAGTTCTCTTATATCCAACTTTTTCTAAATATTGGGTTATAGGGAAAAAAAATGAGTTCAACCTCCAATAAAAATATTCAAAAAGAATGCAAAGAATGCAAAGTGAATAGTGATAAAATACAATGTTGGAATAGAGAAAAAATGTTGGAAACATTATTGAATAATAGTGAATCTGTAGAAGAAAATTGGAGTGAAACAGAGTTACCCATAATTGCTGAAGAAATATTAAGAAATTACGAAAAAATAGGCAATATGAAACATCTAGAAGGTAGAGATTTACCTTCAAAAAAAATAGTTATTGAGGTACTAGAAGATCTCTTCAAAATTCTGTTCCCAGGATACTTAGGTAAAGAAGAAATAACAAAAATAAACATAAAGAAAATACTTAATGAAACCTTATTGTCAGTGCATGATCGATTAACCAACGAAATTGAAAAAAGCTTGAAATATATTTGTCGGAAAATCGACGAGTGTCCTAAAGATATATGTCGAAAACGAGCTAAAGTTGTAACAAAAGAACTTATAGAAAAGATCCCTGAAATAAGACTGCTTCTCAGTGGAGATATCGAAGCAGCATTTAAAGGAGATCCAGCAGCCGCCAGTATTGAAGAAGTAATACTTAGTTATCCTTGTGTATTGGCAATAACCACCTACAGATTAGCGCATGAATTGTACCAACAAGGAATACCTTTGATTCCCAGGATCATGAGTGAACATGTCCATTCATTAACTGGAATTGATATTCACCCAGGTGCAAAAATAGGTGAAAACTTTTTCATAGATCATGGAACTGGAGTCGTTATAGGTGAAACCACAGAAATTGGAAATAACGTAAAAATTTATCAAGGTGTAACTTTAGGAGCTTTGAGTTTTCCAAAAGACAAGAAAGGCAGAGTTATACGAGGAATAAAAAGACATCCCACAATAGGGAATAATGTAGTAATCTATTCCGGAGCAACGCTTCTAGGAGCTAATGCAAAAGTTGGGAATAATGTAGTAATTGGAGGTAATGTTTGGCTAACAACACCTGTTACGGCAAGTACGAAAATAGCCATGGCACGACCAGAGTTGAAAATTAAAAAAAAGAAAAAAATAATTAAAGTAGCCTAAAATTTTCTTTAACTGTTGTTAATACAACATGAGTATTTGTTCGTTCAAGATAGGGCAAAGATAGCAAATATTTTGTAAAACGACCAAGATCCTCTCGACTCTTGAATTTTGCAATAATCAAAGCGTCAGTTAAACCTGTTATATCATAAACACCACACACATGGGGATCCTTAGCTATCTCAGCTTCCATTTCAACAAGTTTACCTCTTGAAACAGTCACTTCTGTTAAGACAGTAAGCTGATAGCCTAATTTTTCTTGATCTAAAATTGCAGAATACCCTTTAATTAGACCAATATTTTCCATTTTTTTAATTCTAGAAAGTACAGTACCTACAGAGACTCCAATTCTTTTGGCAATTTGTCTGCTTGAGAATCGAGCATCTTCCAATAAATTTTTTAATATTTTTTTATCGGTTTCATTTAGTGTCATAAAACTTCCTCAGTTGTACATTTTTTCAAACAAAATAACTTTTTATAGTCATCCTTTTGTTTATCAGCGAATTACATTTATATAAGTTTAGATTCTCAAAAAAAAATTAAAAAAGGTAATCCATTTAAAAAAGAAAAATTTTATTCAATGGAAAAAAGAGAGTAATATTAAATTACTAGATTAAGAACCAGTACCAAGGTGCCAATAAATGGAGAAAAAATATGATACAATTCTTGTTCTGGATTTTGGGGGTCAATATTGTCACCTAATAGGAAGAAGAATCAGAGAAAATGGTGTTTTCTCAGAAATTGTACCTCATGATATAAAAATAGAAGAAATAAAAAGGTTAGATGAAAAAATAAATATCAAAGGTTTAATTCTTTCAGGAGGACCATCAAGTGTTTATGAAAGAAATGCACCAAAAATGGATAATCGAATCCTAACAATGGGTTTACCGATTTTGGGTTTATGTTACGGCCTACAACTTATCGCTCATATCACTCAAGGAAAAGTTAAAGCCACTAATCGTAAAGAATATGGAACAGCTTTTGTTTCAATTGACAAAAATATAGGAATTTTGAAGGGATTAGGTAAAAAAGAGAAAGTTTGGATGAGTCATGGAGACACAGTATATGAGCCTTCACCAGATTACGAAATTTTAGCTCACACAAAAAACTGTCCGGTTGCAGCTTTTAAACATAAAAAAAACCACATTTATGGATTACAATGGCACCCAGAAGTAATTCACACTAAAAATGGTTCAAAAATGTTAAAAAACTTCATATTTGAAGTTTGCAAATCCGAACCAAATTGGAAAATGGAAGATATAATTGAAAAAATGGTTGAAGAAATAAAAGTAGCTGTTGGTGACGAAAATGCAATAATAGGACTTAGTGGAGGAATAGATTCTAGTGTTGCAACAGCTCTTGCCGCTATTGCAATAGAAGATAAACTCACAGCAGTTTTTGTTGACCACGGTTTTTTGCGAAAAGGGGAACCTGAACAAGTGAGAAAAACTTTTCAAAAATTAAAGAGTAAATTTGTGGTTGCTGAAGCTCAAGATAGATTTATGAAGAGATTGCAAAAAATAGTCGACCCAGAAGAGAAGAGGAAAATAATTGGCGAGGAATTTATTAGAGTTTTTGAAGAAAAAGCAACCAAGAGTAATGCGAGCTTTCTTATTCAAGGGACCATCTATCCTGATAGAATTGAATCTGGTTTTAGCAAAAATTCAAAAAAGATTAAATCGCATCATAATGTTGCAGGTTTACCTTCAAAAATAAAATTTAAAAAGATTTTAGAACCATTAAGAGATTTATATAAAGATGAAGTTAGAAAAGTCGCTAAAATTTTGGGTTTACCTGAAGAACTTGTAGCTAGACAGCCTTTTCCAGGACCAGGATTAGCTGTAAGAATTATAGGCAAATTGAATAAAGAGAAAAATGACATACTAAAACAAGCAGACCAAATAGTTAGAGTTGAAATTGAAAAAGCTAAATTAGAAAATAAATTATGGCAATATTTTGCCGTCCTAACAGACACAAAAGCCACTGGAGTAAGAGGAGACGCCAGAGCATATGGCTATGTAGTCGCGATAAGAGCTGTAGAAAGTCGCGAAGCCATGACTGCAAGTTTTGCAAAAATATCGTATTCAATTCTTGAGAAAATTTCCACTAGAATAACAAATGAAATACCGCAAGTCACACGCGTAGTTTATGATATTACGCACAAACCTCCTGCAACTATAGAATGGGAATAAAAAAGAATAACAGAACCTCCAAACTTAGAATAACATTAATCTGTAAAGGTAGAGAAAAAGATGAAAGCAATAATTCTAGCAGGTGGTTTTGGTACCAGATTAAGACCAATCAGTTGCTCAAGACCAAAAACTCTGTTTCCCATAATTAACAAACCATTATTAGAAGGAATTTTTGAACGACTATCAGAAAATAACATTACAGAAGCCATTATGGCTGTTAACAGCTTAACCGAGTTTTACATTAAAAAACAGAAAATCAAAAAATACGGATTAAAAATAAGATATTCGATAGACCCACCAAAAAATCCTCTTGGAACAGCAGGACCAATAAAAAAAGCTGAAAAGCTAATCGGAAAAACGGATTCATTCTTAGTTCTCAATGGCGATATTTTTGCTGATGTAAAATATAAAGAAATTATAGAAACTCATAAAGAAAAAAAAGCTTTAGCTACAATAGTATTAAAAAAAGTCAAAGATCCATCAAGATACGGATCTGTAGAAATCACAAAAGATAATCGAATAAAACAATTTATTGAGAAACAAAAAAAAGGATTGGCACCAACCAACCTAATTAACGCTGGAATTTATGTGCTAAATTCCAAAGTTCTGCAATATATAGAAAAAAATAGACCTGTTTCAATGGAAAGAGAGATCTTTCCAAAACTAGTTGAAGAAAAAAACCTGTTTGGGCATTGTATGCAAGGTTTATGGATTGATATTGGTAACCCAGCAGAATATCTAGAAGCAAATAAATTTTTGCTCGAAATATACTATAAAGACAAAAAAAATAAAAAGTATAAAACAAAAAATTATGTCGCTATTGATACCGGTGTAAAAATTGGAGCAAAAACAATAATTGGTCCTTATACAGTATTAGGAAAAAAAGTATCAATTGGAAAACTTGTACAAATTAGCAAATCGGTTATTTTACCTAATTCTGAAATTCAAGATGGCACAAAAATATGTGAATCTATTATTGGTGAAGGAGTTTTTATTGGAAAAAATGTTAGAGTCGGTAGAGGATGTATAATTGGAGATTTTGCAAAAATAAGAGATAACGTTTCTCTTCCAGAAGGAGCTAAAGTGTGTCCTGGAAAAGAAATCAATGAAAACATATTAAAATCGAACATAGTCTGTTAATTAGGAGAAAAAACAAATTGGGTCTAAAAAAACTGTTTGGAACTAATGGAATACGCGGATTGGTTAACAAAGAATTAACAACAGAAATGGTAATTAATATTGGTGCAGCTATCGGGACATTCTTTAAAGGAGAAAATCTAATTCTAGGTCACGACGCAAGAACAAGCGGACCCATGTTCTCTAACGCAATAATCGCAGGACTCACATCTACAGGATGTAACGTCTTTTTTGCAGGTCTTTCACCAACCCCTTCATTGCAATACGCAATTAAAAACCATCAAATGAGTGGCGGTGTTATAATAACAGCATCACATAATCCACCTGAATATAATGGAATAAAGGTCATCTGGAAAGATGGTATTGAAATCGCTCACTCACAAGAAACCGAAATAGAAGAGATTTATTTTAACAATAATCAAAAACTTGCTAAATGGAATAAACTAGGCTTTAAACATGAATTATCTGGAATTAATTCCGAATACATTAACGGAATAAAAAAACATGTTAATGTGTCAAAAATTGTCGATAAAAAGTTCCATGTTGTTGTGGATGCGGGTAACAGCGTGGGAGGAATAACAACACCATATCTTCTTCAACAATTAGGATGCAAAGTCACAACAATAAATGCCAATATCGACGGAACTTTCCCCGGTCGATTACCTGAACCTAAACCAGAAACTCTTAAAGAACTATCAGCAACAGTAAAAGCAATAAAAGCAGATTTAGGTGTAGCCTTTGATGGGGACGCAGACAGATCAATATTTGTTGATGAAAAGGGAGAAATTCATTGGGGAGACAAAACATTTTCTTTGATAATAAAATACTTTCTAATTAAAAATCCGAATGAAAAAATAATAACACCTGTTAGTTCTTCAACATTAGTAAAAGACACAGTTGAATTCTATAAAGGTAAATTAATCTGGACAAAAGTTGGAAGCGTAACAGTTTCACAAACAATGAAAAAAGAAAACGCTAAATTAGGTGGAGAAGAAAATGGAGGAGTTTTCTATGGGCCTCATCAAGCTGTTCGAGATGGAGCTATGACAACAGCATTGCTTTTGGAAATAATGGCTAATACAGATAAAAAAATATCTTCCTTAATCGAGGAACAACCACAATACTATATTGAAAAAGGAAAAATCGAGTGTATAGAAGAACAGAAAAAAGAATGCATGAATAAGATGCTCTCATTAGTGGAAAAAGAAAAAATTTCAACCATTGATGGAATAAAAATCTGGTTTGACGATAAAAGTGCAATCTTGATTAGACCAAGTGGAACCGAACCTGCAATTAGACTATATGCGGAAGCAAAAAATAGAAAAAGGGCTCTAAAATTGATTCAAGAATTCGGATTAAAACTTAAAGAAATACTCTCAACTATTGAATAGAATAAACAAAACTTGGAATTAGTTGGAGAAAAAACTTAATGCCTTCAGTTCTTGGTTTAAAATCAGATGATATAGATTCCCTAGAAAAAAGAGCAAGCTACACGATTTGTGTAATTGGTTGTGGACTAAGGGGAATCCAATTTGCTATAGCGTTTGCAGAAGCAGGTTTTAAAGTTATTTGTACCGATGAAGATCAAAATTTATTAAGACTACTTGCAAAGGGAAAAATACCATATTTTGGTCGAGAAATGGAAAAAAGAGTAAACAGTAATATAAAAAGAGGAAAAATAAAAACTGAAAGTGAGATTAAAACTGCTGCCTCTAATAGTGATGTTGTTATTTTAACTATTTCACCTAAAATCAGCACCAGAAACAAATTAAGTTTTTCAAAGATTGAACGCAGTTGTAAACGAGTTGGTGAAGTTCTTAATCAAGGATTGTTGTTTATTTATGGAGGTATAGCAAGTTTAGGTTATCTCGAAAACAACATTAAAGAAATACTTGAAAATGCGTCAGGATTAAAATCAACTAAAGATTTTGGTTTGGTTTACAGTCCTATTCAATTTGAAAATAATCAGTTTTCAGAATTATTTATCAATCATAAACTTACTCTTGCTGGAAGTGATAAAAGCACTCTAAACTCTGCAAATTTATTATTCCAAACTATTATGAAAAATGAGATTGATTTGGTAGTGGATTTTAAGAAATTAGAAGCGGCAGTATTATTTTCAATTATAAAAAATGACGTATATTTGGCATTCGCAAATGAAATGGCCATGTTTTGCGAAAAAACAAATTTAGATTATTTTGAAGTCATAAAAATAGTTGAGAATCATAAATCATTGGACCTTCAAAGAATAGGGATAACAAAAGAGGAAAAAAATAAGTTCTTTATGTTTCTTGAAAATGAAGATAATAGTAGCACTAATGTTAAACTGTCCAGTACAGCAAGAAAAATAAATGAAGGATTAACAATTTATTCAACAAAACTTGCGCAGAAAGCACTTCGAGCTTGTGGAAAAACACTAAGAAGAGCAAAAATTTCTGTTTTTGGTTCAATAAAACCTAAATCAGGTGCTGCAGAATTTATTAAATTGCTAGAAAAGAAGGGAGCAAAAACAAGTATATATGATCCTTTTTGCCCAAAAGGATACTTGAAAGAAGATACAAAAAATTTTAAAAAGAATTTAAATGAAGCATTTGAAGGTACAGATTGCTTAATAATATTGAATGCACATAAAAAAATTGATAAATTAAATTTTAAAAAATTGAGCGCCAGAATGAAGATGCCTGCTGCTATTATCGATTTAGTGGGAGTTATTGAACGCAAAAAAGCTGAAAAAGAAGGTTTCACATTTAATGGATTAGGAAGAGGTTCTGAAAATTGAAAAAACTAGGAGTAGCTGTAATTGGTACAGGTTTCTGGGGAAAAAATCATGCTAGAGTTTACAAAGAATTAGAATCAACCGAACTCATAGCAGTTTGCGATGTGAATCCGGAAAGAGCAAAAAATATAGCTAATCAATTCGGAGTAGAAGCTTATACAAGTACATCTCGAATGTTAAAAAACAATAGAATTGAAGCAGTAAATATATGCACTTGGTCTACCAAACTTGCAAGAGAAGCACTTAAAGCATTAAAAATGAAAAAACATGTTTTGGTTGAAAAACCTATGGCAACAAACACAAAACAAGCGCAAAAACTGATAGAAATAGCAGAAGAGAACTCTGTTTGTTTAACTGTGGGTTTTCTTATGAGATTTATTCCAGGATTACAGAAAATCAGAGAAGCTATCAAAAGTAAAAAAATTGGAGATATAGTTTGCGCTACTGCAAAAAGAGTTTCTCAATGGCCAGAGAGAATAGGAGATGTAGGAGTAGTCAAAGATACCGCGATTCATGACATAGATATTATGAAATATCTAACAAACGAAGATCCTGTAGGCGTGTATGCAAAAGCAGGCAATATGAAACACAGAAGTTTTGAAGATTATGCCCAAATAATGCTAACATATAAAGATGGAAAAAGTGCGTTTATTGAATCAAATTGGCTGACGCCCTACAAAACGCGTAAATTGGTTATTACCGGAAGTGAGGCAATTATGAAACTAGATTATATTACCCAAGAACTATGGATTGAAAAAAAGAAAAAAACGATACAACCAAAATATCAATTCAAAGAACCCTTGAAACTCGAGTTGCAACATTTCGTAGATTGCATAACTAAAAAAGAAAAACCATTAATATCGGGAATTGATGGACTAAAAGCTTTGAAGATTGCGGAAGCTGCTTTAAAGTCTTCATCAAAAAATAGATTAATAAAAATGAAATGGTAAAAAAGGCAATTTTTAATGTTTTAATCGAAAAGGATTTCCTTCAAAAACAATTTTTTCTGGAAATTTATTTTTCCATTTTTTCAAGAAAGGAAGATCCTCAGATTCTTTTCTTAACTCATCAGGCAACATTTCCGGAATTTCTTCTCGAATTGGATACCAACGCAAACATTTTGAACAAACAATTACCCCTTCAACAATTTCTTCATCTTCAATGAAAATATGAAGATCCAGGGGATGATATTTATCTATAGGGCAAGCTAAAATGTCCATTAAGTGTTTTTTCATTTCTCTTCATATAATACAGAATCATGAGAATTATTAAAAGCTGTCTGGAAGCTTCAAAACATGAATATCCAAACCCACTTGATACCAATTTGGACCGATACTTCGAATAATACGAGAGGTTGGAATATTGAAGTCTATACCTAAACTGTTAAGTTTTTCACTCACTTTAAATTTTGTTTTATCCAATACACACACATTTTTCTTGCCATATTCAAAATCATAATAATGAATCCATCCTCCAGATTTTTTAAGTGAGAATATAGCTGAAGATAAATATTCATAAGCTTTCTCCGGAAGGGGCATAAGAATCCGATCAGCGATACCACACAGTTTATTTTTTAGAATTATTTTGGCATCTCCAAATAATGGAATTACTTTATTATAAACTCGATTGAGGCGGACATTTTTTTCCATGAATTTTATAGCTACGGGATTAATATCAATTGAATAGACTTTTGTAAGGTCATGTTTTTTTGCAATTATTATTGAGAAACAACCTACTCCTGCAAACATATTTACGATAACTTCTTGAGGCATAACCTTTTGTGCTATTCGCCATCTTTCATGGGAAAGTCTAGGTGAAAAGTAACAGTTTTCAATATCAACTGAGAATACGCAACTATGTTCTTTATGAAGTGTTTGAGTTTTTTTTTCTCCGAGAATATAATCTAATTTTCGAAGTCTATAAGCACCATCGACAGAACTTGATTGAAAAAAGATTGTTTTAACATTTTTGTGTTGTTGTAATAGAGATTGACCAAAATTTTCAAGTTCCTCTAAAGAGTGTGAAGTATTTGGAAGTGATCTGATTATACCTATATCTCCAATAATATCAAGAGAGTTAGATAAACCCAAAAACGGAGGAAGTGAAAAAACGGATTTTTTTCTCAAGTAAATACCAGGCCTTAACTTTGATATTATAAAAGATCACGGGAAACATTTAAAAGTAAAATACTTTTCCTTTGTAAAAGTGGTTATATCAATGGAAGGAACAGGAATTGTCTATGAATGCTTAAGATGCAGCGCAATAGTCCCTTCTGAAGAATTGGAACTTCGAGGCGGAGAAATAAAGTGCATTATTTGTGGTTATAGAATTCTGAAAAAAGTGAAACCTCCAGTAGTTAGAAGAATTAAAGCTAGATAAGAAATTGTTGTATTCTTAGATTTGCATGTCGATATTTCTAGAAAAAGTCGTCATCTCTGAGTCTTCTTAGGGCTTTTACTCTTAGCTTTACTGACCGACCGGGAACATTTTCTGGTTTTGTTTCAACTGTCTTGCGTTTGACAGTTTCACCACAGATTCCCTTAGGTAGAAGGCGTCTTTTATAGCATATTGCATATGTACAATTTTCAACTTTACATATCTCTTCAGTCGTTCTGCACCATACGTTATTTTGGCGGTAGAAACCCGAGTTTTGTACGCATTTGAAAGATCTACATTTTGGAGAACAATTTTTTGTTTGAGACAAAAATATACACCCCTTGATATCAATCATAAAAAATTTTTTGAGATGTCTTACTTAAGAACGATATTTACTAAAAGTCATATAAACTTTTTTATTCTTTACTCATAATCAAAAATATTGAAAAAGTTGATCTTAAAATATTTATTGTGTTTTACAAGCGGTTTGTAAAACAGTTTTTATTAAACCATCACATTAGTACTTTTCTAAACAATCTAGAGGATGTTTCATGAAATATGGAAAAACAGATTCCCTTACCTTTACTAAATGCCCTAAAAAAGCAGAAATATCATTTAGTAGGAAACCATTCAGCAGTTAAAAGATGTAAATGGTTAAACGAATCGTTAACAAAAAAAAGGTCATGTTATAAGCAGAAGTTTTATGGTATTAAAAGTCATCAATGTATTCAGATGTCTCCTTCACTTTTTTGCTGCAATCAACAATGTCTATTTTGCTGGAGAGCCCAAAAGGGTGACTTAGACATAAAATGGGATGAAAAGAGTGTTCCTATGCAAGATCCGCCAGAAAAAATTTACGAAGGAATTTTAAGAGCACAAGCTTCCATTTTAAGTGGGTATGCTGGAAATAAAAATCTAGACTGGAAAAAATTTGGTGAAGCTTCAACACCAAAACATGTAGCGTTAAGTCTTACCGGAGAACCAACATTATATGAATCTCTTGGAGATTTGATAAAATTACTGCATAAAAAGGGATTAACAACATTTCTCGTATCAAATGGTACGATTCCAGCTAAATTGTTAGATTTAGAGGAAGAGCCTTCACAACTCTATATATCATTTTGTGCATCTAATGAAGAAAATTTTTACCGTGTATGTCGACCACAAAATTCTGGTGCTTGGAATAGATTAATGGAAACGTTAAGTCTGCTACCAAGTTTCAATTGCCCTACAGTAGTTAGAATGACTTTGGTGGATGGTTATAATATGAAAAATATTGATGAATACGCAAAAATTATTGAGAAAGCATCTCCCACTTATATTGAAGCCAAAGCATACATGCATGTAGGTTTTTCTGGGCTCCGTCTAAGTTATGATAGAATGCCTTCCTATGATAAAATAAAACAATTTTCAGCTGAGTTATCAGAGAAAACAGGGTATAAAATCATTGATGACTCAAGTGCAAGCAGGGTTGTATTACTAAGCAAGAGAAAAAAACCGATTCGGTTTGATAAATCTTAAAAAAGTTATACGCCTAAGTAATCAAAAAGAATAAACAAAAAAATAAGTAGTTGATATAAATAGAACTCGAGGATAGGTGGAAACGTGTCAGGTTTAAAAACAATTCTTAGAGATGCAAAAAAAGAGTTAATGAAAAAGAGTAAAATCCGTGAGGAAACTCAAAAAAGCATGCGAAAAGCTCAACGACTTTCGAAACAGGCAATATTAAGGATTCACCGAAGGAAAATTTCAGAGGCTGAATCATTAATTAAAAATGCAAAAGAAATTATTACAGAGCTTCAGAAGAAATCACATGATTATCCTGACATTGTATTTACTGGAATGTTTAGTGATGTACTTCAAGAATATTCAGAAGCTAACATATTGTTCAATTTAATTCAAAATAATCGATTTATCACGCCTAACGAACTTAACGTTCCTTTTGTGGAGTATATTTTGGGTTTAGCGGATGTTATAGGAGAATTTAGACGATTATCTTTAGATGTAATAAG
>PVMS01071482.1_pt1 | contig 31994 bp, 27 predicted proteins | sample 1853461 | NCBI WGS metagenome assembly PVMS01 (sample SAMN08582032, study PRJNA380276) | Marine sediment metagenome, whole genome shotgun sequencing project. | isolation source: ocean sediment barecode stripped | collected 2017
GAAGGAGAAGATGGTCCGGTGACCGAACGCGTATGAGCCTCTCTGACACACGATTGCGGACACTCAGGCCCAAAGAAAAGCCCTACCAGACCCGCTTGCCGCCGGGCATGACCTCGATGAAGAGGCCTCCGCCGTCCGCGATCTGGTAGGGCTTTTCTTTGGGCCTGAGTGTCCGCAATCGTGTGTCAGAGAGGCTCATACGCGTTCGGTCACCGGACCATCTTCTCCTTCGCCACTACAATTGAGCACTAGTGTTTAAGTTGCCCACTTGTGCCCATGGTGAATCCATTAAATCAGGCCATGGGCACACCCTAGGGCACAATTATAGCCGGATTGTATTAGACAGTACTAGATGCCAATAGACCTATTTCTACAGATTATCCTTGATACAACAATATAACCGGGACGCTCTTGGATGGCGATGGATGAGTAATTATTTACCTATGCAGAAGCTCGAGAAAATTCGTCCCAGCAATTCATCGCGGCTGACCTCTCCGGTTATTTCTCCCAGAGCCTGCTGAGCAAGCCGCAACTCCTCCGCCATCAGCTCGCCAGCCTTGAATTCCTCCAACTGCCTGCAGCCCTCGTCCAGATGGCAACGTGCCTTTTCCAGGGAAGCCAGGTGTCGTCGCCGGGCCGACAGTGCCCCGGATTCCCCGCTCTGGAACCCGATGCACTCTTCGAGGTGGCGACGTAGTGCCTCTATTCCATCGCCCGTCAGGGCCGACACGTTGAGCTGTGTTACGCCGCCGCCCGCCTTGCATTCGCCGGCTCGCTCGCCGACCAGATCGATCTTGTTCCTGATCAGCGTCATCGGAACATCGTCGGGGAGATCACGCCTGATCTCGTCAAGCATCTCATCCAACCAGTCACTTGCATCCACAACCACAAGAACGCGGTCGGCTTTCGCCATCGCGCGCCGTGCACGACGGATACCCTCCTCTTCCACGATGTCGGCGTCATCCCTCAACCCGGCCGTATCGATGACATGGAGCGGCATGCCGTCTATGGATATCCGTTCGCGGAGAAGATCGCGCGTGGTCCCTGGCAGATGGGTCACGATGGCGGTTTCCTCGCCGGTCAGCCGATTCATCAGGCTCGACTTGCCCGCATTTGGTTTGCCCGCCAGCACGATGGTCATGCCCTCGCGCAGGATGGCGCCCTGGCGGGTCGCGGCCTGCAGGCTGTCGAATTTCTGACTGACATCATCAAGACGACCGAGCAATGCATCGTCTTCGAGAAAATCTATCTCCTCTTCCGGAAAATCGATGGCGGCCTCTACGTGGATACGCAGCTCGGTCAGGGCTGTCACGAGATCGTGCACACGAACCGAGAACTCTCCGATCATGGATCTGACCGCTGCGCGTGCCGCCTCCGTCGTCGTGCTGTCGATCAGATCGGCAACGCCTTCCGCCTGCGCAAGGTCCATGCGGTCGTTCAGATAGGCGCGCTGGGAAAATTCCCCTGCGCGTGCATGTCGCGCACCCAGTTCCAGTGTCCTGGCCAGCAAGAGATCGCAAACCACGGGGCCGCCATGGCCATGCAATTCGACGACATCTTCACCGGTAAACGAAGCGGGAAGAGGAAAAAACACCGCCAGGCCTTCATCGATGATGTCGTCGTCCGAATCCTTGAATTGACGGTAGCCCATCTGCCGCGCCACCGGTAACGGACCGACCATTTGCTTTCCTATCGACAGGGCGTCGGGACCCGATATGCGGATGATAGCAATACCGCCCCGCCCTGGTGGCGTGGCGACTGCGGCGATGGTGTCATCCGTCCTTATCATAAGTATTTCGTCTTCATACGCAGCGTTTTTTCGCTGCTTCTGGTTCGATGGTCTGCTAGATTGCACAACCGAAGCCACAACAATAGCTCGAATAATCAGCCGGGAGAGGTCCATGTTCACAGCAGATCAGCTGGTCGCCCATATGGTGGGAGACTATATCTTGCAAAGCGACTGGATGGTTCGGGAGAAAGGAAGAAACAGCTTTGCGTGTGCCGTTCACTGCGTGGCGTACGCCTTGCCTTTCCTGCTGCTGACGACGAATCCCTACACCCTCGCCATCATTGTTGTCAGCCATTTCTTTATCGATCGCTGGCGGCTGGCGCGCTATCTGATCTGGCTCAAGAACCGGCCATGGCCCTCCAGCTTTCCCTGGAAGGAATGTGTCGCGACCGGTTATCCACCCAACACGCCGCCATGGCTGGCCGGCTGGCTGTTTATCCTCGTCGACAACACCTTGCACGTGCTGATCAACGGCGCCGCCATTTACTACATCGGCTAACCCGGCAGGGGGTCGCGTCAGGCGCCGCCCGCCTCCACCACGCGATTGATTCGCCATTGCTGGGCGATCGACAACAGGTTGTTGGTAAACCAGTACAGGACCAGACCCGCCGGGAAAAACGCGAAAAAGACCGTGAAGACTATCGGCAACGCCATCATCACTTTGGCCTGAACCGGATCCGGCGGCGTAGGATTCAGCTTTTGCTGGATGAACATCGTGATGCCCATGAGCAACGGCAGGATGAAATAGGGGTCTTTCGATGACAGATCCTGTATCCACAGGATAAACGGCGCCTGGCGCATTTCGACGCTCTCGAGCAGCACCCAATACAACGCCAGGAAAACTGGCATCTGCACCAGGATAGGCAGACAGCCCGCGGCCGGATTCACTTTTTCGCGCTTGTACATCGACATCATCGCCTGGGACAAAGCCTGACGATCGTCTTTGTAGCGCTCCTGGAGTGACTTTATACGCGGCTGGAGCTTGCGCATTTTGGCCATCGACTTGCCGCTGGTCTCCGACAATTTGTAGAAAACTAGCTTGATCAGAACGGTCAGAAGAATGATCGCCCATCCCCAGTTGCCTACCACACCGTGAATTTTTTGCAGCACCCAAAACAGTGGCTGCGAAATAATCGTCAGCAGGCCGTAGTCAACCGTCAGTTCGAGGCCGGGGGCCGTTTCCTTTAGCTGGCCTTGCAACTTTGGTCCGATAAACAGACTTTGCTCGAAAACGCCGTCACCACCCGCAGGAATGGCACGGACGTTGCCAATGGCCGACAGACTGTAGATGCCGTTGCGATGGCTCGCCGCGTAGCTCGCGGGTTCGCCTCCCGGAGGCACCGCGGCGACCAGGAAATGGTGCTGGATCACCGCGATCCAACCGTCGACGGCAGTCTGGCTGAGCGCCTCCTCGGCCAGATCGTCTACATCCAGCTTTTCGTACTTGTCCCCGTCATAGATGACGGGGCCTCGGTACGAGTAGGTATCGACATCGACCATCGACCGCTCCAGCGCCGCAAATTGCCTGCGTATCTGGACATAGCTTGCACCCTGCCATTCACTGTCCGTCCGGTTGCGGACCTCATAGCGAAGATCGATCGCGTAGGAGCCGCGACGCAATGTGTAGACTTTGCGCACCTCAAGTCCGTCAGGGCTCACCCAGGTCAGGGGCACTTCGAGGATATCCTGCCCGTCAGCAAGTACGAACTCGTCCTGGTCTGTATGAAAAAGCGATTGCTGATTGGCCTCGGCGGCACCCCCCGCAGCCCTCAGGCCGGTTCTGAATACAAAGTACTCCGGGCCGGATGGCTGCAGTAATTGAACCTTGATGTCCGGCTGGTCTTTGTGCTGTGGATACTGCGGCAGGCTCGCACTATTCAGATCAGCCCCCAGGGTGTCTATCGCCAGATCCAGGACATCGGTACGGATGCGGACCGTCTTGCCGGGACGTCGCGTTTGCGGCTGCTGGGGATCTTCGATGGTCGCCGATACGTCTGCGGTTTCCGGCAAACCAGGCAGATCGTCATCGACAACCGGTCCTGAAGCCGGGTCTGTGAGTTGCGTTGCAGGCGGTGGTGCCGTGTCCGCAACTCCCGGATGGTAATCGGTCTGCCATGCCTGCCAGGTCAGCCAGGCGGTGAACGCGAGAGCGAGCCAAAGAAAGAGACGTTGATTTTCCATGCTATTTAGCCACTTCCCGGGTACTGTCTGAATGACTGCAGGGCGGAACCGGATCGAACCCGCCCGGATTCCATGGGTGGCATCTTCCTATGCGGCGCAGCGCGAGCCCAAGACCCCTGACCGACCCGTGCGTCTTTACCGCCTCAGCGGCATATGCCGAACAAGTCGGGTAAAAGCGGCAATTGCTTCCCAGTAGCGGGCTCAGTAAAAGTCGGTAGAGCCGAATCAGGCCTATTACAATGTTTTGCATTGTTCTGCGATACGCCTCCAATGACCTGAGAGACTCGCGCGTATGCTCTCGTTGCTATGTTTCCCTACACCGGGTCGGCTCAGCACCACAAAATCTGCTTTCGGCAAATCCGTGCGGTGGCTGCGGAACGACTCCCTTACAGTGCGCTTGACGCGATTGCGCGCTACCGCCCCGCCTGTCGACTTGATCGATATCGCCATCCCCAGTCTCGGCTCATCGCTTGTCCCCTGACAAGCGAGTACCGTGAAAAGCCTGTCGGCGGAGCGCACATTGCGATGAAAAACCCGGTCAAACTCTGCACGCTGCCTGAGACGACGCTCTGGCTGGAATGTTTGCGCGCTTTTCTCTTTATCCACCGGACTGGAGTGGTCGCCGAGGCGATAGAATCGACCGGCCTACGGCGTTAGCCGCGCACGACCCTTAGCGCGACGACGCGCCAGAATCTGGCGCCCGCTCTTGCTTGCCATTCTGGCTCTAAAGCCGTGTGTGCGCTTACGGCGCAGGTTGCTTGGCTGGAATGTGCGTTTCATCGATTCGGTCTCGGAATTGGACGTCGAATAAACCGGGCGTCAGTCCCGGCACAAAAGGGCGGAAAGCCTAAGGAGACTCGGCCTTTGTGTCAAGACCTTGTCGGCAAAACAGGGTCTGATATATGCCTGTGGATAAGTCTGGATAACAGGTATAGACTGCTTCGTCCCCCCCCGGGGAGATGGCAACCAGGAGACCAGCGCTGTGCCGGGATCTCTGTGGGACAGGTGTGTCCGACAGCTCGAGTGCGATTTGCCCGAGCAACACTTCAATACGTGGATCCGACCTTTACAGGCGGTTGAGGATCAGGATGTCCTCAAGCTTCTGGCACCTAACCGTTTCGTAGTTGACTGGGTAAGGCAGAATTTCTTTAAACAGATAGCTGACGTTGCGGCTGATTGCGCCGAAGGATCAGTGCCGGATCTGGTTATCGAAGTGGGTACGAAATCGACAGCGGTACCCGGTGGAGAGTCCGCGGTGCGCAAGTCTTTTGCGGGGTCACGGATTGAAACAGGACGCAGGTCATCTCAGCCAGTCGTCGGCGGTAAGCTCAATGCCGCCTTCACTTTCGATAACTTTATCGAGGGTAAGAGCAACCAGCTGGCACGTGCAGCTGCGTCCCAGGTCGCGGTTAATCCCGGCAGCGCCTATAACCCTCTTTTTATTTACGGCGGAGTGGGTCTTGGTAAGACCCACCTTATGCACAGCGTCGGCAACACCATTCTTGAAAACAAACCCGATGCCAGGGTTGCCTATGTCCATTCGGAGCGGTTTGTCGGCGATATGGTGAGTGCGTTGCGGCACAACACCATCAGTAAGTTCAAGACAGCTTACCGAACCCTCGATGCACTGCTGATCGACGACATTCAGTTTTTCGCCGGCAAACAACAGTCACAAGAAGAATTCTTCCATACATTCAATGCGTTACTGGAAGGACAGCAACAGATTATCCTCACATGCGATCGCTATCCCAAAGAGGTTTACGGATTAGAGGAGCGGCTCAAATCCCGATTTGGCTGGGGATTGACTGTGTCCATCGAGCCGCCGGAGCTGGAGACCAGGGTCGCGATCCTGCTCGAGAAAGCCCAGGCAGTTGGTGTTGAATTACCCGATGAGGTCGCTTTTTTTATAGGTAAGAGAATTCGGTCTAACGTCCGCGAACTTGAGGGCGCATTGCGACGCGTCATTGCCAATGCCAGGTTTACCGGACGAGCAATTACACCGGACTTCGCGCGGGAGGCTTTGCGTGATCTACTCGCCGTTCAGGAAAAGCTGGTTTCAATAGAGAATATCCAGAAGACTGTCGCTGAGTACTACAAGATACGAGTCGCCGATCTGTTGTCCAAAAGGCGCAGTCGGTCGATTACCAGGCCCCGCCAGATTGCGATGGGCCTGACCAAAGAGCTGACTAGTCACAGCCTGCCGGAAATAGGTGATGCATTCGGCGGTCGCGACCATACGACGGTTCTTCATGCCTGTAAACGAGTGAAGGAGCTTAGAGGTATGGAGGTTCGGATTGACGAGGATTACAGCAACCTGTTGAGAACCCTGACATCTTAATGTGAATAAAATGTGTATAAAGGTGAAAGGCGACTTATCCACAATCTAAGCACAGATAATAACCCTTCTGTCGACTTTATTTCAACAGTATTGAACAAGATGTAACTTATTGTTTTATATTAAATTTATTGGCTTATCCACAGTTTCAGCGTAAGCCTATTACAACAACAATATATAGCTAAAGTAAATTTTATTAACAGGTGAAATGATGAAGCTCAGTGCATTGCGAGAGGTTTTCCTCGACCCACTTCAAGCTGTAATAGGTGTGGTCGAGAGACGCCAGACTATGCCTATCCTGGCCAATGTTCTTATCAATGCACGAGGGAACAGTGTCTCTGTAACAGCGACGGATCTGGAAGTGGAAATGGTCGCCGGCTCGGAGCTGATAGCCGAGCAGGATGGGGAGATCACGATCCCGGCTCGGAAGCTGCTGGATATCTGCAAGGCGCTGAAGGAGGGCTCGGAAATTCACCTGAGCGTTTCGGGTGACAAGGCGATCATCCGCTCCGGCCGAAGTCGGTTTGCCCTGGCAACACTGCCGGCGGCCGACTTTCCAATAGTAGAGGACATCGATTCGAAACAATCGATTACGGTCCCTCAAGGCGATCTGCGGCGACTGCTTGAAAGAACTCAATTTTCGATGGCGCACCAGGACGTTCGTTACTACCTGAACGGACTGTTGTTCGAGATTGGTGGTGGAAAGTTGCGAGCAGTGGCGACAGACGGACATCGTTTGGCAATGTGCCAGATAGACGCGGAGTCGAGCGAAGATGGTACCCACCAGGTTATCGTTCCCAGAAAAGGGGTGATGGAATTGCAGCGATTACTTGGCGACAGTGGTGATGTTTCGATTGCCATAGGCAACAATCACATACGAGCGGAAGTCGGCTCAATTCGATTTACATCCAAGTTAATAGACGGGCGATTCCCCGAATACCAGCGGGTTATCCCCAAGCGTAGCGGCGAGGCGATCAGTGCAGATAGGGAGGAATTGAGGCACGCACTGCACAGGGCAGCCATTCTATCGAACGAGAAGTATCGTGGCGTCCGGCTGGAGTTGGGCACGAATATCTTGAAGATTCAGGCGCATAATCCGGAGCAGGAGGAAGCCGAGGAAGAGATTGAGGTCAAGTATCAGGGTGCGGATCTGGAGATCGGTTTCAATGTGAACTACCTAGTCGATGCTCTCGGTGCGCTGGAAGGTGAGGACGCTTCCCTTCAGATCAACGATCCGAGCAGCAGTTGCCTGATCTGGAACGAAAGCACGGAGGGTTGTGAATACGTAGTCATGCCGATGCGTCTGTAATAAGTATCCGGGCGCCGGGCGTGATTCTCAGTCGTCTCAATATCAGAAACATCCGCTGTCTGACGGATACTCCTCTCGAACCCGCAGACATTAATCTGATTCATGGTGAAAACGCCTCGGGCAAGACCAGCTTGCTTGAGGCGATTTTTTTGTTGGGCAGGGGAAAGTCCTTTCGTACGATTGCGGGCGAGGGGCTTATCCAGGATGGGAAGGAAGAAGCGACTGTTAGTGGTTGCGTTGTGCGGGACGGTAGGAACTTTAGGCTTGGTATCGGGTTGAAGCGTGGCGAATCGGCTCGAATCAGAGTCGATGGGCACGATGAGCGTAGTGCGGCGGTTTTGGCGAAGAACCTGCCTGTCCAGGTGATAGATCCCGGCGCACATCGACTCATAGAAGAAGGACCGGGCGTCAGGAGGCGCTTTGTCGATTGGGGTGTGTTCCACGTGGAACACGGCTTTCTCGACTTATGGCGCCGCTATCATCGAACACTCAGGCAGCGCAATGCGGCGCTCAAGTCCGGCAATCTGACCGCAATCAGCACATGGAATCAGAAGCTGGCCGACTACGGAGAGCAGATGTCACTGGCGCGGCATCGGTATATAGCGGCCATCAGGCCATTTGTTGAGGTATTTTGCGAGACACTTCTCGAGACCCCGGTTGAAATCAGGTACCGCCAGGGATGGTCGGAGGAAAGAAGCCTCATAGTCGCTATCGAGGACAGCCTGGGGCGGGACCGGAAAACCGGATCAACCTATCCTGGCCCGCATCGGGCGGATCTGGTGATTTCGTTGGAAACCCGTAAGGCCAGAGGCAGGATTTCAAGAGGGCAACAGAAGTTGCTGGCCGCGTCCATGGTTCTTGGACAGTTGCAACACCTGAAAAAGGAGAAATCTATAAGGAGCATTCTATTGCTGGACGATGTTGCCGCGGAGCTTGACGGCAAGCATCTTGGACGATTTCTACACGCGGTTTGTTCTATTGATTTACAGTTATTCGTGACCGCGCTGAGCCGCGACGTAATCCAGATATCGCGCCCTCTAAAAGTGTTCCACGTGGAACAAGGCAAGGTCTCTTCGGTGGTACAATGAGCCGGTTCGCCTACGGATCGAGTATATGACAGATAAAAACGATTACACCTCAAGAAACATCAAGGTTCTCAAGGGCCTGGAGGCGGTCAGGAAGCGCCCGGGAATGTACATTGGGGACACGGACGACGGCACCGGCCTGCACCACATGGTATTCGAGGTCGTTGATAATTCTATCGACGAGGCCCTCGCCGGGCACTGCAGTACGGTCAAGGTCAGAATCCACGCCGACGAATCGGTGACGGTGAGCGATGATGGCCGCGGTATCCCGGTTGATGTGCACCCGGAAGAAGGTCGTTCTGCAGCAGAAGTCATCATGACCGTTCTACATGCAGGCGGAAAATTCGATGACAATTCTTACAAAGTATCCGGTGGGCTGCATGGTGTAGGCGTGTCGGTTGTCAACGCGCTTTCCGAGCACCTCGAGTTGACGATCCATCGCGATGGCAAGACCCATCGGCAGGAATACAAGATGGGCGAACCCGTGTCGGATCTGAAGATCGTTGGCGATACCGACCGCACCGGGACGGTCGTCCGATTCAAACCAAGTGCTGAGATCTTTACCAACATCGAATTTCATTACGACATTCTGGCCAAGCGACTCAGAGAGTTGTCTTTCCTGAATTCCGGCACACGCATTGTGCTGACGGACGAACGGACTGATGAGGAGGATGTTTATGAATACAAGGGCGGCATCCATGCGTTTGTCGAGTATCTCAGTCGAAACAAGACGCCCATCCACGAAAAAGTCTTTTATTTCAAGACTGAGCGCGATCGTGTAGTGGTGGAAGTGGCTGCCCAGTGGAACGATTCCTACCAGGAAAACATGTATTGTTTTACTAACAATATTTCCCAGAGAGATGGCGGAACACACCTGGCCGGTTTTCGCAGCGCGTTGACCCGAACGCTCAATCATCACATCGAGCGAATGGGGCTGGCAAAGAAGGAGAAAGTCGCAACCACTGGCGATGACGCCCGTGAGGGCCTCACCGCCGTTCTTTCCATCAAGGTGCCTGACCCGAAGTTCTCATCCCAGACCAAGGACAAGCTCGTTTCGTCCGAGATCAAGGGGATAGTCGAGGCTGCCATGGCGGAGAAGCTGGATGAATTTATCCTTGAAAATCCGCAGGATGCGCGATCCGTGGTTGGCAAGATCGTCGACGCGGCCAGGGCCCGTCTCGCTGCACGAAAAGCACGCGAGATGACCCGACGCAAAGGCGCACTGGATGTCGCGGGGCTGCCGGGCAAGCTGGCGGACTGTCAGGAAAAGGACCCGGCATTGTCGGAACTGTTTCTTGTCGAGGGGGACTCGGCGGGAGGCTCCGCGAAACAGGGCCGCGATAGAAAAACCCAGGCTATTCTTCCCCTGAAGGGGAAAATCCTGAATGTGGAGAAGGCCCGTTTCGACAAGATGCTGTCGTCAGTGGAGGTCGGGACACTGATTACCGCCCTTGGTTGTGGTATCGGTCGGGAAGAATTTGATCCGGACAAGCTGCGCTATCACAAGATAATCATCATGACCGATGCAGATGTGGACGGTTCACACATCCGTACACTATTGCTGACCTTTTTCTATCGCCAGATGCAGGCGCTGATCGATCGGGGCTATATCTATATCGCCCAGCCCCCGCTCTACAAGATCAAGAAAGGGAAACAGGAACATTATGTTAAAGATGATGCGGAACTGAACGCCTGGCTGCTAAGTACAGCGCTGGATGGCGCAGCCCTGCACGTGTCCGAAGAAGCGCCGCCGGTGCAGGGGCCGGGTCTTGAATCCCTCGTCAAACAGCTGATCGAGGTCCGGGCGATTATCGATCGTCTCGGCAGACGCTATGATCGGCGCCTATTGGACAAGCTCCTTTCCATTCAGACGCTTGCCGAGGGCGATCTGGAAAACGGGGAATGTATCGCCAAATGGGCTTCGACAATGGAAGCCTTGTTGAACGAGGGTCAAAATGGCAACAGTCGTAGCTGCGAGTTGTCGATCATTGAGCCGGATCCGGACAGCGATGAGCTGACATGGAGAATTCGAGTCATATCCAGACAGCACGGCCTTGAAACTACGCGCCACATACACAAAGAGTTTTTTGAGTCAGTCGAGTATCGGCGTATTGCGGAGGTGGCCTCAGATCTCCAGGATTTGATTGGTGAAGGCGCTTTCGTGGTAAGAGGCGACGCGCGTCAACCGATCGAAAATTTTCAGGAGGCCGTCGACTGGCTGATGTCGAGAGCAAGAAAAGGACAGGCGATACAGCGTTACAAGGGTCTTGGTGAAATGAACCCGGGGCAACTCTGGGAGACGACAATCAACCCTGAAAGTCGAAGGCTGATGCAGGTCAGAATAGAAGATGGTGTGGCTGCGGACGAGATTTTCACCACTCTGATGGGGGATGAGGTCGAGCCACGACGGAAATTCATCGAGCGAAATGCCTTGAGTGTTGCGAATCTGGATGTTTAGTGAGCGTTTCTCGAAATTGTTGAAGATTAGCCATATTTAGCGTCGTTTTCAGCGAATATCGAGAAATTTAGAAGAAATTCAATCCGGGGAAGTTGTCTCGATATCAATAATCGCCGTTTAGCTCATTTTCACGACATATCGGACCACGTTAAAGAACGTTAGCTGCGTTTTACCCTTGGATTAAAGATTCCAGCGACATACTAACAGTCAGGCTTCAGCCTGATTGCGATTGTCAGCGCCAGCACCATCTTCAGTATCGCGATATGCATCGCTTATTGTCCGCATCGTCCCTTCTATCCATTCCTGGACTTCCTCGTTGATGCGGGCGGGCTTCTTGCCCTTCGTATCGATTGGGGGGCCGATCACCACCCGGATCGTGCCGGGATTCTTTCGCAACCCCCGACGAGGCCAGTGATCTCCTGCATTGTGTGCTATCGGGATGATGGGTCTGCCCGACTTGCTCGCCAGAACAGCGCCGCTGACGCCGTATCGACGTGTCTGGCCGGGGGCCATACGGGTGCCTTCGGGAAAAATAACCACTGGTCTGCCGCGATCCAGGCTTTCGGTACCCCGGCGGACAATCTGGGTTACCGCACTATGTCCCGATGCGCGATCGATCGGGATAAAACCCATCACAGCGAGGGACCAGCCGACGACCGGCAGCCACATCAGTTCCCGTTTCAGGACGACCACGCCGGTTGGCATTAATGTGAAGAGCGCGATGGTCTCGAAGGTCGACTGGTGTTTCCAGTAGACGACGATGTCCGATCGGGCGAGGTGCTCCCGACCCTCTACTATGTAGTCGACCCCGCAGAGTTTTTTTACGACCCAGAGATTGATGTGCGCCCAACGCACCGTAATGCGAAAGCGCATCGTTTTGGAAACAGCAGCGCTGGCGACTATGCAGATAGCGGCGACGAGCGTCGACAAAGAAAGGAAGATCGAAGACAGTAGAGAGCCGATGAGTTTCAACGATTGTCCTTGCCAAGCAGCGTAAGAACCGCATCCGAAAGGGTATCAAATATTTCCAGCGAATTGCTGTCATCCATGTTAGTCGCGGCCTCGGCGCCGTTCCCCGTCAGGACCAGAATGGGTCGCGCGCCGGCATCACGGGCCGCCTCGATATCCCGGGCCGAGTCTCCGATACAAGGCACGTCCTCAAGCGGCAGGGGCAGCTCGAAATACTCCGCGATCTGTCTGAGCAAACCGATGCGGGGTTTACGGCAATCGCAATTCGCCTGAGGGGCATGTGGGCAGACAGCGATCATATCGATTGTGCCACCGGCGGCTTCAACAGCGCCAGTCATGTGACGGTGAATAGCGTCCAGGTCTTGCTGGCTGAACAAACCTCTGCCGATACCCGACTGGTTAGTAGCAATGGCTATCCGTATTCCAGCGGCGCTTAGTGCGGCGATCGCCTCGAGGCTCCCGGAAATCGCCCGCCACTCTTCCGGGCTCTTTATAAAATCCGGGCTGTCATGATTAATGACGCCGTCCCGGTCAAGGATGACGAGATGCATGGGGATCAGCTGGCAAGCTTCGATAAATCGGCCGTATGCAGAAAAAGCTGTCGCATCTGGTTCAGCAGCGCCAGCCTGTTTTCTCGTAAGTCCTGATCTTCATCCATAACCATTACGGCATCGAAAAACGCATCCACGGGCTCACGCAGCGTGGCGAGATGCTCCAAAGCCGCACGATACTCGCGCCTGTCCAGCATGGGCCCGACTTCAGCCTGTAGGTGGGTCAGCTGCTTGTAAAGGGCTTTCTCTTCCGCCTCGACCATCCGCGCAGGATCTGCATCATCCCGGGCGCCGCCTTCTGCCTTGTCGAGAATATTGGCGACACGTTTATTGGCGGCCGAAAGACTGGCTGCTGCCGGCAACGATGCGAACTCGAGAACGGCTTCGACACGACGGTGAAAGTCCAGCGGTGAAACCGGTTTCCTGGCGAGAACTGCCTCGAAGACATCGACGGGTGCCTGCACCGAACCAACCCCGTCAGCGTAATAGGCACGCAATCGATCCATCATGTAGTCAAAGACCTCCCGCGCCAGCTTTTCAGGGTCGTCGACACCGGGCACCTGAGCGGCAGCCTCGCCGATCAGGGAACGTAAATCCACGTTGAGTTCACATTCAATCATTATCCTGAGAATACCGAGTGCGCCGCGACGCAAGCCAAACGGATCCCGGGTTCCCGAAGGTCGCTGGCCGATTCCGAAGATGGAAACAAGAGTGTCGATTTTCTCCGCGATCGCAAGCGCCTGACCCGCAACGCTTGATGGAAGGTCATCACCCGCATGCCGTGGCAGATATTGCTCCTCGATCGCGAGAGCTGCTTCCGCGGTTTCACCATCGTTGAGCGCGTAGTACCGACCCATGGTGCCCTGCAGATCGGGGAACTCGCCGACCATGTCCGTTACCAGGTCACACTTCGCCAGCAAAGCGGCGCGGGAGGCGGCGGTTTTTCCGCCACCGATCGCTGTGGCGACCGATGCGACGAGTCCTTCGACCCGATTGCTCTTGTCGAGCAGACTACCCAGCTTGTGTTGAAAAATGATGCCGTCTAGTTCATCGCGACGGGACTCGAGACTACGTTTACGATCCTTGTCCCAAAAAAAGGCAGCGTCGTCCAGGCGCGGCCGAATCACTCTTTCATTGCCGTGGCGAACACGATCCGGATCGCGGCTCTCAATGTTGCTGATGGTGATAAATCCTGGCAACAAGGCGCCTGCTGCACCGGTATCGTCTTCTGCCTGCAAGGGGAAATATCGCTGATGCGACTGCAGGGTCGAAATCAGAACCTCGCGCGGCAGATCGAGAAATCGGGCCTCGAACTCGCCTGCCAGCGCCACCGGCCACTCGACCAGTGCGGTCACCTCGTTCAGCAAGGCATCGTCATAGACCGGGCACCCACCTACCGCCGTCGCGAGCACCGTCGTCATGTCTACAATTTTCTGCTTGCGCTGCCCGAAGTCAGCGATCACATAGCCGGAGTCACTGAGTATCTCCGGGTAGTCGCTGGCCTGTTCGATACTGAGGGCTCCCGGTGCAAGAAAGCGGTGACCCTGTGTGACGCGGTCAGCCCGTTTGCCGAATATCGTGGCGGGAACGATGCCGCCGTCCAGTAGCATGACTATCCAGTGCACCGGCCTGACGAATTCAAACTCGGAATCACCCCAACGCATCCGTCGTGCAATTGGCAGTCTCGCCAGCGCGGTTTCGATGATTGTGGGCAGGATATCAGCGGCAGGGGACCCGGTATCGACCCCCCGGTAAAGCAGGTACTCACCCTTGTCTGTCTCGAGTCGATCCAGGGCATCGAAGCTAACGCCTTGTGATTGGGCAAATTTTTCGCCCGCCTTGGTGGGCGATCCATCGTCGGCGATGGCGATTCGAGTCGGCGGTCCGCGGCGCTCTATGGGACGGTCCGGCTGGATGGTCGCAAGAGAGCTGACGCGTAGTGCGAGTCGGCGTGGCGTCGCATAGGCGCTGAGTGACTCAAAAGCGAGCGAGCTCTCGGCGAGAAGACCGGCGACGCTATTTCCGAAAGCAGTTGAAAGGGGCAGCAGCGACTTTGGCGGCAGCTCCTCGGTCCCGATTTCAACGAGAAACTCTCCGCTGTCAGTCATCGCTCGCCTCACCGGACGTATCGCCTAACATCGGGAAACCCAGTGCTTCGCGTGCAGCGTAATAAGCTTCGGCGACCGAGCGCGCCATGCTCCGTACCCGCAGGATATAGCGCTGGCGCTCGGTTACTGAAATAGCGCGTCGGGCGTCAAGCAAATTGAATGCGTGGGAGGCGCTCAGCACCTGTTCGTAAGCCGGCAAGGCGAGGTTTTTGTCGAGCAGAGTACGACAGGCCGCTTCGCATGCGTCGAATCGACGCAGACACTCGTCCACATCTGCATACTCAAAGTTATAGGCGGACATTTCCACCTCGTTCTGATGGTAGACGTCACCGTAGCTTACCCGGCCCATCGGCCCATCGGTCCAGACCAGATCGAAGATGCTCTCGACATCCTGCAGATACATGGCGATCCGTTCCAGACCATAGCTGATTTCTCCTGTGACCGGCCGACAGTCCAGCCCACCGATCTGCTGAAAATAGGTAAATTGAGTGATCTCCATACCATTCAGCCAGACTTCCCAGCCCAGCCCCCACGCTCCCAGGGTCGGTGACTCCCAGTTGTCCTCCACAAACCGAATGTCGTGCACGCGTGCATCCAGCCCCAGTGTTTGAAGGGATTCAAGGTAAATTTCCTGGATGTTTTCGGGCGACGGTTTCAGGACCACCTGGTACTGGTAGTAGTGCTGCAGACGAAAGGGATTTTCGCCGTAGCGGCCGTCGGTCGGTCGGCGGCACGGTTGCACATAGGCGGCGCTCCAGGGTTCCGGCCCGATCGCACGCAGGAAAGTAGCAGGATGGAAAGTTCCGGCGCCGACTTCCATGTCGTACGGCTGCAGTAATACACAACCATGACGGGCCCAGTATTCCTGTAAGGCAAGCACCAGGTCCTGGAATGTCGCAGGAGGCTCGGGAATTTTGCGATCTTGCATGGCGGAGAAGCGTCTCGAAGGCCATCCGGTCGCCCGGAAAACAGCGCAAAAGTATAGCTTAGGGAACCTCTGATCTATTCATGAACTCGCATCTTGTGCTCAGCCCGGATGTCTCACCACGATGACGAGCCCTGTCTTGATCTTTGAATTCACAGAGAATTTTCTTCAGTCAGGAATACAGGCTGTATTCCGTTCCTTCAGAAAATCCACTGTGAATCCAAATCTCTGCGCCATCATCTCGCCCCGCGGCAAGACATACGGGCTAAAATATCCAGCTTCTGCGTTGCAAATCTTCGCAATAACTGGCTATTACGCGCAATTCGCGCCTTGAATCTGAACATTTTAGATCACAATCTGCTTCGCTCAGAATAAATCAGAGGTTCCTTAGCGAGCACTTCAAACCGAGGTTGACTGCGTGTTCGGCTTTAGTGTGGTGCGTGAGCCCGATCTGCCGCACAATTGCGGTGCGGATACGTGCCATGGAATAGGCAGGAAAGCCCGAAATCATGGGATTCCAGGGAACACCGTATTTGGCACGTTTCGTGCTGTAGCCTAATTACTATCGCGCGCGCGACGGTGGTCGATCGCCACCGGGTCGCGGGCATTCGTTGTTCTTGAAACCCTCGGAGGAATTTTTGATGAACGCTGCTGATGTAATCGCCCTGATCAAGGAGAAGGACGCCAAGTTCGTGGATCTCCGCTTTACCGATACAAAGGGCAAGGAACAGCACGTTACTGTGCCCGTCAACCAGGTAGATGACGACTTTTTTGAAGACGGCAAGATGTTCGACGGCTCCTCCATCGCCGGATGGAAGAATATCAACGAGTCCGACATGATCCTGATGCCTGACAGCGAGACCGCAGTTGAAGACCCGTTCGCCGAAGACACCACCATCAATATCTGCTGCGATGTGATCGAGCCCAATACGATGCAGGGGTACGAGCGCGATCCGCGATCACTGGCTAAACGCGCAGAAGCCTATCTGAAGTCGACCGGCATCGCGGACGTTGCCTATTTCGGACCGGAGAATGAATTCTTCGTCTTCGACGATGTTCGATGGGGCGCGGAGATGAAGGGCGCCTTCTACCAGATCGACTCTTCGGAGGCTGGCTGGAACTCGGAGAAAATGTACGAGGATGGCAACTTCGGACATCGGCCGGGCGTAAAAGGCGGCTACTTTCCGGTTCCCCCCGTCGATTCCCTGCACGATATTCGTTCGGCGATGTGCCTGGTTGCAACGCAGATGGGCCTGACGACCGAGGTACATCACCATGAAGTGGCGACTGCCGGTCAGTGCGAGATCGGGATCGGCTTCAATTCACTGGTGAAAAAATCGGATGAGGTTCAGATACTCAAGTACGTGGTGATGAACGTTGCCCAGAGCTATGGCAAGACCGCGACGTTCATGCCAAAACCGGTTGTCGGGGATAATGGCAACGGGATGCACGTTCATCAGTCGCTGGTCAAGGATGGCACCAATCTGTTTAGTGGCGACGGTTATGGTGGCCTGTCGGACATTGCGTTCTATTACATTGGCGGCATCGTAAAGCATGCCCGCGCGATCAATGCCTTCGCCAATGCCTCGACAAACAGCTACAAGCGCCTGGTCCCTGGTTTTGAAGCCCCAGTAAAACTCGCCTATTCAGCGAGAAACAGATCTGCCTCGATTCGAATTCCATATATCGTCAACCCGAAAGGGCGACGCATCGAGGTTCGGTTCCCGGATTCGACCGCTAATCCCTACTTCGCATTTACCGCCATGTTGATGGCCGGGCTGGATGGAATCCAGAACAAAATTCATCCCGGGGATCCGCTCGACAAGGATCTTTACGATCTGCCCGCTGAGGAGTCGAAGGGGATACCGGAAGTTTGCTACTCACTCGACGAGGCTTTGGATGCGCTGGATAAGGATCGCGAGTTCCTGACCGCCGGCGGCGTGTTCACCGATGACGTCATCGATGCATATATTGCTCTGAAGACAGACGAGGTCACACGACTCCGGATGACTACGCATCCGGTCGAATTCGACATGTATTACAGCCTCTGAAGCGACCTGAAAATTCATCCGGACGGCGGAGTTTGCCCGCCGGTTCCTTTATTTCCGGGTCTCGGCGTGGTTATGCTAGAGAACCTCTGAAGTTGCAGGTATAAGCGCTATGCGATGGTTGGTTGTGGCAATACTCCTGGTAAACGGTGCTTCGTTCGCTGAAACCTGGCGTTGGGTCGACGAGGATGGCGTTGTCAATTATTCGGATCGGCCACATCCCGGGGCGGAGAGGATAGATCTCCGTAGCGTCCAGACTTACACGGCGCCTGAGTGGACACAGAAAAAACCGGCCCGCTCGGGCGGCGATGATTCTGCAAGCAGGGCCGCCGTGGGGAGTACAAGCGTCAGTATCCTCCGGCCACAGGCCGAGGAAACCCTTTGGAATATCGAGGGCTCGCTCGAGGTTATCGTGGATGTACGGCCAGCCTCCGACCCAAATGCCAGCATGGTTTTCTATCTCGACGGCACAAAGGTTCCGGGCGCGGGTGGTGCGGGCGACACTTTCGTGATTACCAGAGTGTTCCGTGGCACGCATACTTTGCGTGCCGCCCTGGAGACTGCAGGTGGCGAGCAGATTGCGGTCAGCCCTACGGTTCGTTTCTTTGTCAGTCAGACCACTCAGGACAACATAAACACTCCCAACCGACCCGGCGTGAGGCCTCCGGTTATCCGGCCGCCGATTGTTCGACCTCCGGTCCGACCGACACCCAGATCGGGCGGCTGATCCGCCTTTGACGCGATGGACCCGCGCGACAGGCAGCCGGCGGGTTTGGTCGAGCACCTCACCACCGGCGTATTGTTGCTCGACGATCAACTCACGGTCGTCTACCTGAATCCAGTTGCTGAACAATTGCTTGGACGAAGCCGCCAGCAAGTGGTCGGCGAATCTCTGGCTGAAGGGCTGCCGGTGCTTTCACGCCTGGAGCCTTTGCTGCGGAAGGCCGCGGATACGGGCGACATTGTCGCTCGGTTGGAACTGACGATGGATGATCGCGCACCGCAAGCGCTGACTCTTGATTGCAGTATCAGTCTGATCGACGTCGAGGATGAAGAAACGAGGTTATTGCTTGAGATAGGCGACGCCAGTCGGCGCTTGAGAATTAGCCGGGAAGCAGCCCTGCTATCACAACGTGAGGCGAGCAGGTCTATCGTCAGACAACTGGCTCACGAGATCCGTAATCCGCTGGGCGGTATCCGCGGAGCCGCACAATTGCTTGAACGAGAGTTGCCGGGTGAAGAGCAGCGTGAGTTCACCCAGCTAATCATTCGCGAGGTTGACCGTCTGGCCGGGCTGGCGGACGGCCTGTTGGGGCCGGGCGACCCACCACTTCCCGAAAGTCTCAATATCCACGAGATCATGGAGCATATCTATCATCTGGCACGCGCGGGCGCGGCACCGAATGTCACCATTGACCGTGATTACGATCCCAGCCTGCCGGCAATTCGCCTCGACCGTGGCCAGGCAATACAGGCTTTGCTGAATCTGCTGCGCAATGCGCTACAGGCCGCGGGTGAAAATGGTACGGTCATCTTGCGCACGCGCGCGTTGACGCATCATACGATCGGCAGCAAGCTGCATCGGCTGGTCGTTTGTATTGAGATCGAAGATAGCGGCGATGGCGTACCCGACGAGATTCGCGAGACGCTTTTTTATCCCCTGGTGACGGGGCGTCGGGATGGAACCGGGCTGGGTCTTGCTCTCGCGCAGGAACTGGTCAGCAGACAGGGAGGCGTGATCGAGTACACCAGCCGGCCGGGCCGGACTGTTTTTCAGGTGTTGTTGCCGATACAGGAAGATGAACGATAGCGCAGTCGAAGTCTGGGTCCTGGACGATGATGATGCCATCCGTTGGGTCCTCGAAAAGGCTCTGTGTGGTGCGGGCATGCATTGCCGGGGATTCGAGTCGGGCCGATCGTTTTCGGCTGCGCTGGAGACATCGACACCGGATGTGCTGATTACCGATGTGCGGATGCCCGATGTTGACGGTCTCGAGTTGCTTGGCGATCTCCGTCTTAGTCACCCCGAATTGCCCGTCATCGTCGTAACGGCGCATTCAGATCTGCGCAGTGCGGTCGCAGCCTATCAGGGGGGCGCCTTCGAATATCTGCCCAAGCCATTCGACGTCGATCAGGCGATCGAACTGGTGGTTCGAGCCGCACGACATGGCAAGCCGCGGGAAGCCCAGATCAGGCGTCCGGACTACCCGACCCTGATTGGTCGGGCGCCCGCGATGCAGGAAGTATTCAGGTCCATCGGCCGGTTGTCGCGTTCGAGCATGACGGTACTGATTACGGGTGAATCGGGTACCGGCAAGGAGCTTGTGGCCAGGGCACTGCACGAGCACAGCCCCCGGGCGAAGAGGTCGTTCGTTGCATTGAACACCTCCGCAATTCCGTCGGAGTTGCTTGAATCCGAGCTGTTTGGCCACGAACGAGGTGCATTTACGGGCGCTGACGCACGTCGTGTCGGGCGTTTCGAGCAGGCTCACGGAGGTACGCTTTTTCTCGATGAAATAGGCGACATGTCCAACGCCCTGCAGGCTCGATTGTTGCGTGTCCTGGCGGAAGGAGAGTTTTACCGGGTCGGGGGTCAGCGCGCTGTTCAGGTCGATGTGCGAGTTATCGCGGCGACACACCACGATCTGCTATTGCGAGTATCGGAAGGCACATTCCGCGAAGACCTTTACCATCGTCTCAATGTCATGCATATAGAGACGCCACCGCTGCGGACTCATCGTGAAGATATCAGGTTGCTGTTGTCGCACTATCTCGAAGTGGCCGCGGCTGAGCTGGGCGTCGATCCAAAGCTGCTCGCGACGAATGCACAGGATGCGCTGGTCCGTTTCGACTGGCCGGGTAACGTCAGGCAACTGGTGAATCTGTGTCGCCGCGTCACTGTGACCGCAGCTGGCCGTGAGATTCAGTTGGAGGACTTGCCCGCTGAGTTGGGCGGTGGAATTCCCACGACCGGGGAAGAGGACTGGATGACCGGGCTCGCAACCTGGGCTGCGCAGCAGATTGAGATGGGGGAAACGCCCCTGATGGACAAGGCGCGGCCCGGGTTGGAGCGAACGCTGATAGGAGTGGCGCTGGCGCATTCCGGCGGGCGCCGGCAGAAGGCAGCTCAGCTGCTGGGCTGGGGGCGCAACACGCTGACCCGGAAGATAAAGGAACTCGGAATCAAGGACTGAGCGGCATGTCAGGTTCGCCGTGCAGCACAAGGGTCAGGTCGCTTGCCCGGGCGGTCAGACTTTTCTGCCTTGCAACTCCCGCACGACATCGGATGCCGTCACCTCCGGCAGCAGCCGGTCATCGCTCTGTAGTTCACCCAGCATGGTTGTGACCGGCAATACGCCCGCCCAGATGGGTATGGCGTAGTCATCATCCTCATCATCGGGCATGCCAGAGGCGATTTTGGCGGACGCGCTGTCGATCGTTGTGGCAATCACGCCCGTCATCCTGACCTCTTTTTCCAGCGGTTCCCGGAGCTCGTCCCAGCGACCCGGCATGATGTGCTCGCTGATTAATTTCATGGCATGAAGCTTGTCCTCGGGCACATCCATCAACCGTGGAGTACCGAAGACCGTGGCTGAGCGATAGTTCATCGACGAGTTGAATGCAGATCTGGCCAGAACGATACCGTCGATGAGAGTGATGTTGATGCATACCGTGTCTGTCTGTTCCAGCAAGCGGATAATTCTTGCCTTTCTCGCGCCGTGAAGATAAATCGTCTCTCCTTCCCTCGCATAGATCATGGGAACAACGATCGCTGCGTTGTCCTGAACGAACCCGACATGCGCCACCAAACCAGCATCGAGGACCGCATGGACTGCCGCCCGATCGTAGACGGCCTTGTCGCGCAACTGGCGTGTCTTGTTGCGGGTCGTAACGGGATAGTCGCTGCTCATGCTGGTCGCCCTAGGTGGAGTCGGAGTGTTTGACCGCCCGGTCTTTTTCAAGCTGCAATCTAGCGGCCACGGGAATTGATCACAAGGCGACAACTGAATCCTGAATGGCCGAGTGACAACACCGCGGTCCGGTGGAGCTCGAAATCACGCCATCGACCGGCTCGAGCCGCTTTCGCTTGTTTATAGTTGTTCTTTGCCCGCTTCTTCGTTACGCGGTCGCAGCGTATCGATTACAAACGGACGCGTCGGAAGCTGCAAGAAGTAAAAAGCCGGCCAAGGTCGGCGATTCGAAGACTCGGGGCCCTATCTCCTCCGGGTGGTCAGGGACGACCCTCGGAGGACCTCGGGATCGCCGGGTGCCTGCAGTCTCCGGGAGATGCCGCCGAGCGACGGAATCGCGATGCGGCCCTGCGCACAGCAGTGTACAACTAAAAGATGAGGAGAAAGAGCGATGAAGACAAAAATGACAACAAGCGGAATCCTGGCGACGGCAATGCTGGTCTGTGGCGGTCTGCCGACGATAGTCAATGCGGAGCGAATCCGCCCCCGGAACATGGAGGTGCAGGCGGTGGATGCGATTACTTTGCCCGCGCTTTCCCCGGCCGGGGGGGGGGGCGGTATCCTTAGCAGGACCAGGGACCGCCTGTCGGTGACGATAGCGACCAGTGGTCTGGATCCAAACTCTGCCTACACCGTGTGGTGGGTTATTTTCGAAAATCCGGAGAACTGTGCTGGCGGGCCGGGGGCGTGTGCCGATACCGATCTTGGCAACGCCGATGTTGCGGGTTCGGCATTTCAGGCGACAGGATTCGTGACGGGCGCTGATGGGACGGCTACGGTAAGCGCCCATCATGACGGGCACAACATGATTCCTGGCGGTACAGATGTTCTGCTCGGGAACGGGCTAAGCCGTGGTAATGGTTTCCATGCGGAGGTCCACATGGTGGTCCGCTCGCACGGCGCCATCGTGCCGGGCAGCGTTGCCGCACAGATCAGCACAATCGACGGTGCCTGCGACGTCAATACTTGTGTGGATCAACAAGCGATCGTGTTTCCAGGCGTAAGGTGATTGCCAGCTAGTGAGCACCTGACAAGACGAAGCGGCCTGACCTGCGGGGGCAGAGCCGACGACAGGGCGCCTTTTCAGCCCCACCCTGACAGGTGGGGCTCTTCTTGGCCGGTTCTGTGCCGGCGCGATCGAGCTCAGGGGGGTATCGACCGTGCCGGTAAGATCGGCGACCGAATTCATGGCGTTGTCAGTCAGATAATCGGCGATACCGTCATTGATCTTCCGGCAGACCAGCGGGTCGTAGAAAAGAGCCGTGCCGATGCCGACTGTCGCCGCACCTGCAATCAGAAATTCGATCGCGTCCCTTGCGCTACAGATTCCACCTTGCCCGATGACGGGAATCCCGAGGGGTGCGGCGACCTGGCAGACCTGGAACACTTTCAGCAGGGCAATCGGTTTGATCGCGGGCCCCGACAGCCCGCCCTGGGTATTGCCGATGACGGGCTTGCGTGTTTCCGTATCGATAGCCATTCCCGTGAGCGTGTTGATGACCGCCAGACCGTCGCTGCCGGCGTCGATGCATCGTCGTGCGTTCTCGCGTATGTCGGTCTGGTTAGGGGACAGCTTTGTTATCAGAGGCTTGTCGGTCTCCTTTCGGCAGGCGTCCACCACGCGCGCCGACATATCGGGATCGTTGCCGAACTGGACGCCGCCCTCCTTAATGTTGGGACAAGAGATGTTGATCTCCATCGCATCGATTGGCGAGTCGTGGAATCTCCTTGTCACCGCGGCGTAGTCGTCGATCGTCGACCCGCAGATATTCGCGATAAACCGCGTCTCATTGAAATCCAGTGTCGGGAGTATCTCGTCGACGACCTTGTCGACACCCGGATTCTGCAGTCCAATGGCGTTAAGCATGCCCATCGGTGTTTCATAGACGCGGTGTGGCGGGTTCCCCAGCCTGGGTTCGAGAGTCGTACCTTTCAGGACGACGGCGCCGGCGTCTGTGTTCGAGAATCCCTGGACGCGAGTGTATTCCTCGCCGAAACCAACACACCCCGATAACAGGACGATCGGGGATGCGAGCTTCAGCCCGCAGAAATCTACCGCCAGGAGGTTTTCCATCTTGCCCGCCTTACCGTCCATAATCTGTCATTGAACACACGGCGCTGGAGGCGCAATGTTCGACATCATCCTTTACCAGCCAGAGATTCCACCCAACACAGGCAATATCATACGTCTTTGTTCCAATACCGGCGCCCGGCTTCATCTGATACGGCCGCTGGGATTCGAACTCGACGAGCCTCGTCTGAAACGCGCTGGTCTCGATTACCGCGAGTACGCGCTGGTCATAGAACACGAGGATCTCACTGATTGCCTCAAAAGTCTGGGTGATCCTCGCCTGTATGCGTTTTCAAGCAAGGCGTCGGAACCCTACGATCAGGCGCGGTTTCACCCCGGCGACGCATTGCTCTTCGGCCCTGAAACGCGAGGTCTGCCACGCGATTTTCTGGACACGCTTCCGGCTTCACAGAAGCTGCGGCTGCCGATGCTGCCGGATAATCGCAGCCTGAATCTCTCCAATGCGGTTGCCGTCTCGGTCTATGAGGCGTGGCGGCAAAATGGATTTACGGGAGCGTGAATTAGGGAGCCTCTGATCTATTCATGAGCTCGCATCTTGCGTTCCAAAACGCCCAGCTTCTGCGTTGCAAATCTTCGCAATAGCCAGCTATTACGTGCGATTCGTGCCTTGAATCTGAACATTTTGGATCACAATCTACTTCGCTCAGAATAGATCAGAGGTTCCCTATCGCTAGCTAAGCGCAAATTCCGACTTGAGTGCGCGTTGCATCAGTGCCCCGACCGCTTCCTCCGGACGGGCGCCCTCATAAAGAATCTGGTAGATCTGCTCGCAGATCGGCATCTCTACCCCGGCGCGCTCCGCCACCTTATGGACGGCTTCAGCCGCCTTTACACCCTCGACGACCTGGCGGATTTCCGCCTCCGCCTCCGCCACGGTCTTCCCTGCTGCAAGCGCGAGGCCCATCCGCCGGTTGCGCGACAGGTCATCGGTGCAGGTCAGAACCAGGTCGCCCATCCCCGCCAAACCCATAAAAGTTGCTGGCTGGGCACCCAGGGCGATACCAAGACGCTCCATCTCGACCAGACCGCGTGTAATCAACGCGATACGCGTATTCGCGCCATAACCGAGTCCATCGCAAATACCGGCACCAATGGCGAGCACATTCTTGACGGCGCCGCCTACCTCTACCCCGACAATATCCGTGGAGGTGTAGGCTCTGAACGTGTCACTGGATATATTCTCGGCCACCTGGCGCGCATATTGTTCATCGCTTGCCGCCACTGTCATTGCACTTGGCAATCCGTCACCGACCTCCCTGGCGAAAGTGGGTCCTGACAGCACTGCCATCGGAATCTCGTCACCGAGAACCTCTCGTGCAACCTGGTGCGGGAGCTTGCCGGATCCGACTTCAAAACCTTTTGTCGCCCACGCTATTCGAGCGTCGGGGCGCATCAGTGGACGGACCATTTCGAGGACGCTACGAAGCGCGTGACTAGGCACTGCGATCAGTATGTTGGGCGCCTCGCGTAGCGCGGCGTGTAAATCGGGTTGAATTTCGAGACTGTCGGGAAACCGGGCGCCGGGCAAATATTGCTGATTCTCCCGATCGTCTCGTAGCCGATCGAGGTGATCATCCTGCCGGCCCCACAGCAAGGTCCGATGGCCACTGCGGGCAAACTGGATTGCCAGAGCAGTGCCCCAGGACCCGGCGCCGATGACAGCAATCGTCTCCTGTTTTTTCAAGGTGACTCCCAAATCAACCTATGGGGGATTCAGCTCGACGATTCCTGTTCGTCGGCCGTCTCAGTATTTGTCTCTGCTTTCTCATCAGCTTCCCCATCAGCTTCCCCATCAGCTTCCGCGCCGGCGGCCATCGCCTCAAAACTGACCGGTTGCAGATGTAGCTGTGGAAATCCGCCTTTGCCAACGAGGTCCGCGATCGATTCCCTCGCATAGGGATAAATCTGGGTCGGGCAAAATGTTGCGAGAACCTTTGATAACTCTTCTTCAGCAAACCCCCGGATCAGGAATATCCCGGCTTGCTGAATCTCGGCCAGAAAGGCAATGCTGTCATCCTGTTTCGCCTCCACGGTGGCTTCGAGGACGACCTCGTAGGTGTTGTTTCCCAGATTGGTATGCCGCGTCGCCAGATTCAGGTTGATAGAGGGTTTCCATTCACCGGAAAAAATCGCGGGTGAATTCGGCGCTTCATAGGACGCGTCTTTCAGGTAGACCTTCTGAAGGCCAATCTGGGGTGAGTCATCGGCACTGGCGCCGGCTTCATTGGTTTTGTCGCTCATGTTGACTCCGGATCTGTGATCATGCGTTCAAGGGGCGCGGGTCTTGTTGCCTGAAACCCAAGCCTGGAAAATGTGAATCGAGCATTTCTTGTCAGGATGCTCCCGCCGGGATTTTCTTCCCTTTCTTGCGTTTTTTTCTTTTTCTGAGGTGCCGCTTCCTCAGTCTCCAGCGGCAGATTTTCCCGCCGCCAGGCGGCTAGCCCGCCCTGGAGACTCTGAACCTCGGCAAATGATTGTTTCCTGAGCAGCGCCGCCGCTTGTCCACCCGGCCCGCCCGTATCGCAGCATACCAATATTGGCTTGTTCCGGTACCTGTCGATTGAATCCACCTTGCCAGCCAAATCCGGCATGGGGATATTGCGAGCATTCACTATGTGGCCCTTGTCGAACTGGGCCGCAGCTCTTACATCCAGTACCAGCGCGCCGCTGTTGATTAGAGTTATCGCATCGGTCGGCGTCACGGCAGTACCGCTGGTCGTGATTCGAATCTCGTTAAAGACCACCAGTACAATCAGCGCGATCAGTGCGCTGACCAGAAACACGTGGTTGGTGGAAAATTCCAGAAGCTGCTGCATACTCGCCCCGCGGCTGACGGCCAGGGAACCTCTGATCTATTCTGGGCGACGTAGATTGTGATTCAAAATGTTCAGATTCAAGGCGTGGATCGCACGTAATAGCTGGCTATTGCGAAGATCCGCAACGCAGAAGCTGGACATTTTGGACGCAAGATACGAATCCATGAATAGATCAGAAGTTCCCTAGGAAAGCGCGCCATTATAGCAGTGCTGAGATGCAGGAGACGTTGGCGAAACAGATGACCGCGACATGACTCGTTTTTCGGCAAGGCAAAGCACCCGCAGGCCATTTCGCATGGGCTGTTTCGTCTTGTTGTCGACAGGTTTCCTGACCTGCCTGTCACCGGCTGGCGCGCAGGAGGATAATCCTGCGGCCGAACTCACCCGGGTGAAAAAGCGTATCGAGACGCTGCAGCAGGAAATTCAGGCCCGGACCGATCGTAAGAACAGCGAGGTCGCGCATCTGCGCGAAGAGGAAAAACGCGTTTCTGCCGCTGCCAGACTGCTTGCGGACATCAGGAAGCGGCTGGCTGAGAGTCGGTCACGGCAAAAAGCGCTGCTTGTGGACAGAGAAAAACACCTGGGGAATCTGGGAATGCAACGCGATGCCCTGTCGGAGCAAGTCCGGGAGGCTTACATGGGGGGCCGCAACCAGCGGTTGAAGTTGGCGCTGAACCAGCAAGACCCGGCAAGGCTTGGGCGGCTAATGGTGTACTACCGCTACTTGTCGGAAAGTCGTGCGCGGCGGATATCAGATGTCACGGATGAGCTGGATCGATTGGCCGAGATCGAACAGCAGTTGTCCGCCGAGGCTGCCGAGCTTCAGAATCTGGGGCAGTTGCGCGCGCGGGAATTGGATGAACTCGAAACAGCCCGCAAGCGCCGCCGCAGCATAGTCGCGAAGCTAGACAAGGATATGGTTCGTCGCGGCGATGAGATTGAGAACCTCAAGGAAGCCCAAAAGGATCTCGAGACCCTGATTGCGGAGCTACAGAGGGCTATTGAAGATCTTCCGGGCACATCCCGTGACCCATTCGCCGATCAACGCGGACAGCTGGTCTGGCCTGTAAAGGGTAGTTTGCTAAGTGATTTCGGTCAGCCCAGGGCGGGGGGCAGCCTGCGCTGGAACGGTGTTCTGATCGGGACCGACCGCGGTGCCGAGGTAAGGGCTGTCTACCATGGGCGTGTCGCGTATGCCGACTGGCTCCCCGGCCTTGGCTTGCTGGTCGTCATTGAACACGGCGACGGCTACATGAGCCTCTATGGCCACAATGAGACGCTTTTCAAACAGCTCGGGGATTGGGTAAGACCATCCGAGGTGATCGCTACAACCGGTGACAGCGGTGGTCGATCGCAGGCCGCCCTGTACTTCGAAATACGAAAAGGCGCGCGACCGGAGAACCCCCACCGCTGGTTCAAAGGCCGACTCCGCGCACGCTGATAGCCACGGCGTTGCGACTGGCGGACAAGCTGTCGGCGGGTGTTGAGAACGCCGCACACGGGCCGCCTGGATGGGAGCCATACCGGCCACAGTGTAGAATTATAGACAGCTGTCTCTGGCAGATATATTCTTGGTGCGGCTATGTCATTGAAAATCAGGGGGTTTCTTGCCGTCGGAATCGGCGTTGTTCTGGGCATATCCCTGAGCCTTGGTTCTGCTGTACTGGCTGATCGCGATAACCGCGAGCCGACAACCCTGCCGTGGGATCAGGCACGTCTGCTTGCGGAGGTTCTTGAGCGGGTTAAACGCGACTACGTCGACGGCGTTGACGATGAGCGGCTGATTGAAGCAGCTATCAGAGGCATGGTCTCGGATCTCGATCCGTACTCGGCCTATCTTGACGCGGACGAGTACGATGACATTCGCATCAGCACATCCGGCCAGTACTCCGGTATCGGAATCGAGGTCAGCGTCAACGATGGCCGCGTGGTGGTGGTTACGCCGGTGGATGGCAGTCCAGCCAGGCTGGCCGGCATCATGACCGGAGACATCGTCATCAGTGTCGATGGCATGCCGGTGGACTCGGGCGACCTCAACGACACAGTGTTCAGACTGAGAGGTCCGCCAGGGTCGGTCGTAACCCTGGGCATCCTGCGGGATTCGGAAACCGACCCACTTTCCTTTGCATTGCAACGTTCGACCATCCAGGTCAGCAGTGTGCGCTACGAAATGCTCGAACCGGGCTACGGCTACATCAGGCTGACTCACTTTAGCGAAACGACCGCACGTGACGCGAAAAAGGCCGTGCGCGATCTGCAGTCATCCTCGCCTGACGGACTGAGTGGCCTGGTCCTCGATCTTCGCAACAATCCAGGTGGCGTCCTGGAGGCTGCGGTCGATGTTGCCGACCTGTTTCTCGACAAGGGAACGGTGGTTACGGCGGATGGACGTGCACCGGATGCCAGTTTCCGGCTGAACGCCGGGTCGGGCGATATCCTGGACGGTTTACCGCTGGCCATCCTGGTCAATGGCGGATCTGCTTCCTCATCCGAAATAGTGGCGGGCGCATTGCAGGATCATGGGAGGGCGCGTCTGGTCGGGACGCGGACATTTGGCAAAGGTTCGGTGCAGACGGTGATGCCGCTGTCCTACGGGCGGGCGATCAAACTCACAACCTCTCGTTATTACACGCCGTCAGGTCGTTCAATCCATCAACGCGGCATTGAGCCGGATGTGAAAGCCGAGATGATCGCCGGCATCCCGGACGCTCCGGTTCCTCAGGACATCCAACTCGACGCGGCGTTGGGTCTGTTGAAGCACCAAAGAATCAAGCAAAGCAGGGCCGACTGACCGACATGTTGCCTGGCAAGCAAGCCGCACCGTCCCTTCTTGTCGTGGCGGTGCTTCTGGTAGTCGGCATATCCGGGGTCTTCGGAGAAGCGCGGGCAGATCCGGCGCAATCTGTGGCGATCATTGGTTTGATTGTGGATGATCTGGGCAATCATCGCGATGGCGGACAGCGCGTCGCCAGGCTGCCGGGCCCGATTGCCTGTTCGGTGCTTCCCCACACACCTTACGCGACAGAACTCGCCAGTCTTTGCCATGAGATGGGAAAGGTAGTCATGTTGCACTTGCCCATGCAACCGGCGGCGCGCGGAATTATTGGCGGACCTGGATTGCTGCACGAAGGAATGGCACACGATCAGCTTGTTCGCGCGCTTCATGCCGGGCTGGACAGCGTGCCCTACGCGCGCGGCGTCAATAACCACATGGGTAGCTACCTCACGCGCCATCTCGCCTACATGCAATGGGTCATGGAAGACATCGTGAGCCAGGGCGGGCTTTTCTTTGTCGACAGCCACACATCAGTCTCAAGTGTTGCGTTAAAGGTGGCTCGCGCGAATGGTATCCCATCCATTGGACGTGACGTTTTCCTCGACAACGATCCCGATCCCCGGAAAATAAGACAACAGTTCCAGAGGCTGGTCAGAATCGCGCGCAAAGACGGCTACGCGCTGGGAATCGGACACCCTTACAAGGCAACCCTGGACTTGCTCGAAGCGGAACTCCCGCAACTGGCTGCCGAAGGTGTCATGCTGGTTAGTGTGGAAGACCTGATTGGACGCGCGAGCGTGGTCGGCAAAGGCGAGAAGAAGCGATGGCAGGCAAACATATCCCCCTCACCGGCGGTTTTGAGGAAATCGAAGCGGGAATCCAGATCTTCGCCTTGAGGTGGTACTGCGATGGATTTCGCGCTGGCACTGGTGGAGAATCTGCGAGCCGTTAGTGACAGGCAGCTTGTAGAACAGCATCTGCAGAAGCCTGTCTGAGGGACGGGGAAAGCTGCGAAACCGACAGGAGACGACCCGGGCGGGCAGGCTCGGGAAAAGTCAGGATGAAGAGACTGCGTTCGACGTTGTTCGAGGATATCGACGACGAAATCCGGCAAGACGAACTTCGGGGCTTCGCTCGCAGCGTTGCCGAGGTCGAGTGGTTGCTGTTGATTCTCGTCCTGCTGTTTCTCGTCACGTCAGGCACACCCGTTTCCGAACGCAGTTACGTGATCAACGCGACAATTGGATTCGGCATCTTCATCATCGCCTTCCGCTATCTCAATTTCTATCGGCGCGATACCCGGCTCAAAATCACGTTCGAGATACTTGCGATGATCGGCTTTGTGACCGCTGTGCTGAAGCCCACCGGCGGGACCGAGAGCCCCCTTTTCAACCTTTTCCTCCTGCCCATCATCGTGGCGGCCCTGACCATGAGCAAGTGGGCCACGCTGTTGGTGGTCGCGCTGATATCCGTCTGCTACATGTTTGTCGGAGGCAATGCGTCAGACATTTTCACCCTGGCCTGGTTCAGTCATCTGATGGCCACGGTAGGCCCACTATTGCTGGTGGCATTTATCACCACCATGCTGGCCAACGACATCCAGATCGCCAAGGGGCGCATACGCTCCCTGTCAGAAACGGATGAACTGACAGGGCTATACAACATGCGGGCATTCTCCAGGATACATAAACGCGAGCACGACAAATCGGTACGTTATGCGCGACCCTATTCGGTCCTGCTGCTGGATATGGACAATCTCAAGTCTATCAACGACGAACATGGCCATGATGCCGGCAACCGGGCCATCGTCCTCGCTGCAAACGTCATCACGCGACTGATCAGGAATACCGACGTAGCGGCACGCTATGGCGGCGACGAATTCATCGCTATTCTTGCCGAAACGGACGCCGAGTCGGCGGCGGAAGTTGGGCAGCGGATTCGCAACAGTGTCCAGAAAACCACGCTGGACTTCGGCTCCCGGATGATCCACACGTCAATAAGCGTCGGGATCGCAACCTTTCCCAGGGACAGTACGGAGTTGCGTGATCTGATCGTACGGGCCGATCACGATATGTACAGGAATAAGGAGCTTGGTCGGGCTCCCACCGCGGAGTAGTTACCCGCCCGCGCAACCTGCCCCTTGTCAGTCCAGCCTGCGTCACAGGGGTGCGGTGTACAATTCGCACGGGCCATTGGACGAAGAAACGCATGACGGATAACGATCCGGATACCGGTGGGCTCCTTGCCGAATTGAGACGGCGCAAAGTCATACGCGTCGCCCTTGTCTATGCGGTAGTGGGCTGGTTGTTGATACAGGTGGCTGAGATCACTTTCGAGCCCCTGAACCTGCCTGACTGGTCGCTCACCCTTGTCGTCATGCTCACGATACTGGGGTTTCCCCTCGCCCTTGTGCTGGCGTGGGCGTTCGAGCTCACGCCCGAAGGATTGAAGAGAGACAGCGGCTCCACGTCCGGTGATGTATCGGGTATCAGCACAGAGCTGGTCGATAAGCGATCGGTCGCGGTACTTCCCTTCGTGGATATGAGTCCCGGCAAGGATCAGGCGTATTTCTGTGACGGCA
>PVMS01157442.1_pt1 | contig 31907 bp, 34 predicted proteins | sample 1853461 | NCBI WGS metagenome assembly PVMS01 (sample SAMN08582032, study PRJNA380276) | Marine sediment metagenome, whole genome shotgun sequencing project. | isolation source: ocean sediment barecode stripped | collected 2017
AGATGACGTTGTCGAAGAAAATGCCTACGTGCCTGCTGTTCCTCAGCTAAAAGAAGCGGCTTTCAATGCCCGCCGCATCGGCCTGGGGATTATGGGCCTCGCAGATATGCTCTATCATGCTGGCCTTCGCTATGGCTCGCCGGAAGCCCAGGAACTTCGGCTCAGGTGATGGAATTTGTTCGCTATCATTCCATGCAAACCAGCATCACTATGGCGCAGGAACGATCCCCATTCCCAGCCATCGAAGGCAGCATCTACGACCCCGATGCCCTTTCCTGGAAAGCGCCTGAACCTCTCAATGAATACGAGCAGGATTTTGCGCGCCCACACTTGAACTGGCCGGATGTTGTGAGTGGCATAAAGAAGCATGGCATTCGTAATGCTGCGCAAACCACCATCGCTCCCACTGGCACAATTGCCACCGTTTCTGGCTGTGAGGGCTATGGTTGTGAGCCTGTCTTTGCGCTCGCCTATATGCGCCATGTGAATGACAACGGTCAGGATCTCACCCTAACCTATGCCAGCCCGCTTTTCGAGCAGGCTCTTGCAGATGCAGGTCTGAGCGAAAATGAACGTCAGGAAATTATTGATCAGGTGATGCAGGAAGGAAATTGTCAGAATATTGAAGCCATTCCAGAAAATATTCGCAAGGCCTTCGTGGTTTCATCAGACATTTCCGCCGATGAACACGTGCGTATGCAGGCTTCTCTCCAGGCATTTGTGGACAACTCGCTTTCAAAAACAGTCAATTTTCCCGAGGGCGCAAATGTTGATGATGTTGCCAATGCTTATCAGCTTGCCTGGGAACTGGGCTGCAAGGGCATCACGGTCTATGTCACCGGCTCGCGCGAAACAGTCGTCCTTGAAACGCACGCCACCGCTAATACGAAAGAAAAAGCAACCCCCCTCATTTGGAATGAAGCCAAACAGGCCCGCCCCAATATTTTGCAGGGCAGCACCCACACCGTTGAGACTCCGCTGGGACAGGCTTTTGTTACCGTCAATCGCAATGGCAACGGCCAGCCCTTTGAAGCTTTTATCACGACAGCTAAGGCTGGATCGGAGACCGCAGCCGTCTCTGAAGCCATTGGCCGCTTGATTTCCTACATATTACGTTTAGCCTCACCTGTTTCCCCGATTGAGCGCCTTAGAGAGATACGTCGCCAGTTGCTCGGCATTGGTGGCGATCGCCAGGCCGGATTTGGCCCCACTCGCGTGCGCTCCCTGCCTGATGGCGTGGCACAGGCTCTGGGAGAGCATCTCGAAATGGGTCAACACGTCCCCACCGATGCCCCTCCAGTGGAAGCTCCCCCAGAAATTTCAAACGAGCATGCTGGCCCCAACCCATACGCCATTGGCGCGCTTTGCCCCGAATGCGGCAATGCCAGCCTGGTCAATGAAGAAGGTTGCCGTAAATGTTATTCTTGCAGCTTCAGCGAATGCTAAAGTAGAATCAATTGCATTTTGGAATATTAATAACGATACTTACGGAGGGCAATATGCTTGGCGAAGAAGAATCAAGATATGTTTACTCACCACAGCACATTACTAATATACTAAAAAAGATTCAATCGACAGGTCGCCCCGAGAAGCTTACCCTTAGTTATGTAAAGAAAACTTGGCTTTTTCAAAATAATAATTATTCTGCGGTTCTAGTAATCCTCAAAGACATGGAGTTTATTTCTAATGAGGGAATTCCTCTAGATAGGTATGCGAAATTTCAAAACCAAAAATTGCAAAAAATGCAATTGCTGAGGGGCTAAAGGCTGCTTACCCCGAATTATTTAAAGCATATCCAAACGCGTGCAATTTAAGTAAATCTGAATTGGAAGGGTATTTTAGAGAACACACTGGAGCTTCCCCTTCAGTTCTTAAAAAGATAGTCTTCACTTTTAGGACATTATGTAACGAAGCGGACTTTTCTGCGGTTGAAAGCAAAGATAATTCTCAAATAGTTGTTCAACCAACAAGTTCAAAATTAGATAAAGTTAATATCTCACCATCACTCCAAGTCAATATTGAAATCCATATAGACGCAAATACGTCGGACGAAACGATTGAGACAATATTTATGAATATGAAAAAATACCTTTTTCCCTCGAATTAATGACTGAAAAGCTGAAGCAAGATATTTCTCGAATCAGAAGTTTTGCTACTAGTGTTACAGGTTTAACTTCACGGCGACGCAAAATGAATGGGTTGGAAATTGATGGTGCCCTTTCTCCCTTTCCTGAATCGCAACATTTTGAAGCTGGCGTTCCTTCAGTCCAGAAAATCCCCCTGATAAAAGCGTTAACTGTGTTTAAAAGTGATATGGAAAAACGTTTGCAAACTTTTCCATATCATACAAATGTATTTTTAATGATGAAGTTTCGGGAAAAGAACCAAATCTTGGGAGATTACATTATTAAGACTCTGGGTGGGTATGGATTAAGTGGAATACGAGCGGATGATCCGAATTGGAATATTACAGATAATGTATACAATCCAATTGCGGTCCTCTATTGTTGTAACTACGGAATTGCTCTATTCGATGAGGCAGAGGCGGGGCAGGCATACAGTCCAAATGTCGCATATGAATTAGCGATGATGCATCACCAGAACAAAAAATGTCTACTTTTGCGCCATTCGAGTTTGCCTACTGTTCCTTTTGACTTAGTAAAAGACCTTTACAAAAGTTATGAAACAGAACCTGGAATAAAAAGTCACATCACATCTTGGGTAAAAGAGATCTCCAGATATGGGTAACCAATGGTAAAAGCAACTAAACGCCTCGTCATCGTAGCCGGCAACATTGGTGCCGGAAAGACTTCGCTCACCAAATTGATCGGTGAGAAGCTTGGCTGGCAGATGGGCTTTGAAGAGGTCGGCAATCCCTATCTGGGTCGCTTCTACGAAGATATGGCCGCCTGGGCCTTCCATTTGCAGCTCTTCCATCTCGGCCATCGTTCCAAGCAATTGAAAGCTGCCTCCAAAGCGCCCGAATCCTACATCTTAGATCGCAGCCTCTACGAAGACATGCACATCTTCACGCGTGCGCTTCGCAAGTTGGGCAATATTCAGGAAGAGGATTTCCAAACCTATTCCAGCGTCTATGATCTGGTCGTTGAAAATCTCCCCAGGCCCGATCTGCTGCTCTATTTGAAAGCCCCGGTTCCCGCGCTCATGGAGCGCATTAGCAAGCGCGGCCGCGAGATCGAAAAAGGCATCCCGGAGGATTATCTAATGCTGCTGGATGATTATTATGAAGAGTGGACCCAGGCCTATGATCTCAGCCCGGTGCTCACCATCCCTTCCGGCGAATGGGATTTTGTCAATAAGCCGCACCACATGCAGATCGTGGTGGAAAAGATCGAAGAAAAATTGGCGGGCAAGGAAGATGTTGTTTTCCCCAATGGGGATTGATCTTTGAACCCAGCTCCCCAAAGAAATATTGAAGTTGTCGCATACGATCCATCCTGGCCCCAGCAATTTGAGCGCGAATGGACAGCCCTTCAGTCCATCTTTGGTGATTTACTGATTGCCATACATCATATAGGCAGCACTGCCATTCAAGGCATGGCTGCTAAGCCCATCATTGATATGCTCCCCGAAGTCCGTGATATTACCCAGCTTGATGCGCTCAACCCGCAATTGGAAGCCTTGGGCTATGAAGCTATGGGCGAATATGGCCTGCCCGGTCGTCGTTATTTCCGCAAGCTGGAAGGCCAGCGCCATCTCGTCCATCTCCACGCCTTTCAAAGGGACGATCCCGAAATTACCCGCCATCTGGCCTTTCGTGATTACCTCCGCACCCATCCGGAAATCGCCGCAGAATACGCCACTTTGAAAATCTCTCTTGCGCAGCAATTCCCGCACAGCTCAGAAGATTATCAGGACAGTAAGCATGCCTGGATTCAAGCCACCGAGAAAGATGCTCTTGAGTGGCACATGAGTTTGTGATTAATCGCTGATTATTTCTTTTACAAGAACGTTACATCCCCTTATCAGGCCCATAGCCTCGCATCGCTATCCTTTGCATGAAACAAAAGCAAAAGGAGCTTTGTTATGAATAAGAAAAAAATATGGATCATCGCACTACTCACCCTGGTATTGGCCTTTGGTGTTGCTGGCACAGCGATTGCTGCTGCAGATGATGCCCCAGCCAATCACCCCGGTGGCCCTGGAAAGGGCAATCGCCTGCCCAAGGGCAAAGCCGAAGTGATCTCCATCGGAGACGATCAGTTCAGCGCTGAAACCCCCAATGGCACCGAGATCACCGTTTTGGTGGATGCCGATACGCGTTACTTCGGAGATTTGGATAGCTTCAACGATATCGAAGTCGGCATGGAAGTCGCAGTCATGGGCCCTCGCCAGGGCGATCAAACTGTCCTCGCCAAAGCTCTTGGCGCGGGTGACGATTTCCCCCTCGGCCAGCGTGCCGGTGGCGAGGTGACCGCTATTGATAGCGACAGCCTCACCCTCGAAGATCGCGACGGAGAAAGCCTTACTTTCCAGGTCGATGGCGAAACGCTCTTCTTTAGCCGTGAGGACGAAGTACAAGACCTTTCGGATATCGAGATCGGTGACCACGTGATGATCCACTATGAAGAGGCCAGCGATGGCACTTTAGTGGCAAAATCAATTGGCGCTGGTGGCCCCCCAAAAGGTGAAGGCCAAAAAGGCCCCGGTCAGGGTCCCGGTCAGGGACACGGCCAAGGCCGCGGTCAACGCGGAGGCCAGAACGGATAATTCCCCTCTTTCAGAAAAAGCCCCTCAATTTTGAGGGGCTTTTATTTTGCGTATACCAGCACCTGCCAAATGAAGTTTTGGCGTTTAAATATTTCGTGGAAACCATTTTGATGGATCAGCTTTTCCACTTCCTGGCTGGGATGCACGAAGGCCCGAAAGGGGTTTTTAAATATTTTTTGCACTAGATCTATTGCCCCAAATCCAAAGCGTGTGTACCAGGTATCGCGCGGATAGACCAAAGCGAGATAGCGGCCGCTCAATTTCAAAGATGCCCCCAACAATGCGGGCATATCATGATAGCAGCAGATCACGCGATCAAGCGTAACCACATCCGCTTGTTCCAATTTGGAGGCTATGTCCACAAAATCGCCGTGATGCCATTCGATCTTTTCGCTTAAGCCGCGTTTCTTAGCTTCCTGTTTTGCCCCATCAATATAAGCCATCGAGCCATCCACATGGACCGCGCTGGCTATGCCGTGCGCCAATAGTTCATGCTGAATGGCACCCACACCGCCGCCGATATCGAGCAATTTAGTGCCCACAATGTCTTCTGCTTTCAAAGCATCGATCAACCATCTAGTGGTGTCATCAGCGCCATCCTTCGCATAAAAGAGCAATTCCTTACGAATGCTTTCATCATCAAAGGTCGCTTCGATCCCTTCACATTGTGGGCAGCTCATTTGCTTAGAGCATCCCCTTATACATGCCGCCATCCACGCTGAGCATGTTGCCCGTAATGTAGCTGGCAGCCGGAGAGAGCAAAAACACAGCCGCATTGGCAAATTCTTCGGGTTTGCCCATGCGCCCCATTGGGCTTTCGCTCGATTGCTTTTGGATCTCCTCATCAAGGAGCGTGCCATTATCCTTTGCACGTTGGCTGAGCAGATCGATCACGCGCTGCGTTTCCATAAAGCCGGGCAATATGGAATTAAATCGTATGCCTTCTCCGCCCAATTCCAGCGCCAGTGATTTGGTGAGCCCTATGGTTGCCCCTCGCCCGCTATTGGAAAGAACCAGATTGGGCACCGGTTGTTTCACGGATATTGACGTGATCGTCAACACACTCGCTATTTTCGATTTTCGTAAATGTGGCAGAGCCGCACGGATCAACCGCAGATGCGCAAAAAAGACCAGGTCCATGGCCTTGCCCCAGTCGGCATCGTCAAAATTTTCGAATTTCCCGGGGGGAGGGCCGCCCGTATTCGTGACCAGCAGATCAATGCCTCCCAATTGCTTGAAAGCCTCATCCACAATTATTTTGGGCTGCTCGGCTAGTCCGAGGTCGCCAACAATTGTGACGACCTTATTTTTACTAATCTTTTTAATTTCAGTGGCGGCCTCATTTAATGTGTTTTCATCCCTGCCATTGATCGCCACCTGGCAGCCTTCTTCGGCCAGCTTTAGTGCAGTAGCCAGGCCGAGCCCCTTGCTCCCGCCACTTATTAATGCTTTAGCATTATTTAATCCCAGATCCATGCGCTCTCCTAAATCTAATCTATGATCTCAATTTGATTTTCGACGAGATCAACATCTCGCCATTCTGATTCCAACCATTGCACGATTCTCTCCATGCTCTTCTGGACATGTTTGCCATCATTGCTCACCAATGCGCAAGCCAATATAGCGCTTTGCCATTGATCGAGCTGACCGATCTCCGCCACGGAGATGTTGAATTGCTTCTGCATCTTAGCGATCAGCGGCTTTATTCTGCTTCTTTTGGCCTTCAGGGAAAGGCTCCCTGGTAAGCGAATGTGTAGTGTTAGTAATCCAATTTTCATAGGCAGCAGGCAAAATCCTGTTAGTGCCCAACCAGTATAATCGTCTAATGAAGAATACTCGCTCTTGGATTGTATTGCTGGCTTTGCTTCTTGTCTTGGCTATTGCAGCTTGGGGCTCTATTCAAGTTATTTCGAGCGTTCAAAGCGCTACCGAAGCGGGTTTGCGGCCTGTACGTGATCTGGCCAACAGTGTGAGCACTCAGGTAGCCAATGTGCTTAATCCAACGCCCACGATCATTCCAGATCCCATAACCATAATTCACGATGTGCGCAGCCTGGCGCGCCTGGAAACGATTCAATATTCTCTTGAAAAGGTGATCGTTGCTGAAAGCGGGCAGGGGCCCTTTGGCTTCTTATTTGGGGATCGCCTCCTTTTTATTGCGCATGGCAGCGTGATTGCGGGTATTGATCTTGAAAAGATTTCCCCGGAAGATCTTTGGATTGAGAGCGGAGTTCTCTTTGTTAATCTGCCCGAAGCTGAAATCTTTGTCTCGATTTTGGATAATGACAAATCTTATATCTACGACCGAGAAGTTGGCGCACTCACGCGTGGCAATCTTGAATTAGAAACAGCCGCTCGCCAATCAGCCGAAGCCGAAATTCTAGCCTCTGCGCTTGCAGATGGTATTTTGGTCCAGGCTCAAATTAATGGGGAGAATTTCTTGTACCGATTGTTTCTGGATCTTGGATTTCCAGATGTGATTTTTACAGATTCGCCAAACCCGAATTCTTAAACGCGCTCAGTCCATTCCTTATTCGCATATTTGCTTTCCTGCAGCTTTTCTGCCGCTGCGAGTTCCTGCTCCGTCAATTCACCCTCGATCAGCTCCAGATTAAGAACTTCGGAAAAACCGCGCACAAAGGCATCAGCTGCTCGTTCCCAGCTAATCTTTTGCCCAATTGAGCTTTCCACATTTGAGGCGCTTTCCCGCACCCGCGCTGCAGCGCGTTCACGTTTATCTTCGTCGCTAAAACTAAGCGCATAGGCAATCCGCCCAATATCCCCAAAGAGCGGCAATGAGCCATGTTGCAGTACGCCCTCTTTGCGCCGCGCTTGTGCGCTGCCCAGCAATTTCTTGCCGTCCACGGTTATTTCGTAATCGGAGGGGGCTTCAAAGCAGATCGGATTGGGGTCTTTACTCCTGTCAACTTTGTTGCGTTTTTCTTTTCCAATTGCGGGTACGTCCAGAACTTCGACAGCGCGCAATAGCGCTTGAGCTAGGCGCCTATAGCTTTCCAAAACACCCCCCGCCACGCGCTCTTCGCTGCTAGGGGCCACCACAGAGTAGGTGATCTCATCTGCATGCAAAATGGCGCGCCCGCCCGTAGGACGTCGCACCAAACCCCAGCCATGTTTCTCCAGCCCTGCAAAATCCACATTGCGAATAGGTTGCGCATAGCCAAGTGTTAAAGTGGCCGGCTCCCAGTCATAAAGTCGCAGAGTGGGGAGCGCATTTCCTGCTTGTACAGATTCCAGCAGCGCCTCATCCACGGCCATATTCCAGCTTCCACTAGCTGGCGGGTTAACTATTAATCGCCATTGATCTTTTTTCATTTTCGATATTTAATAGGGTGAATTTAATACTCCATGCTATTATATCCGCCAGCTTTTATCTCTTTGAGAATGCTATGACAATCCCAAATTGGGTTCCTGATGCGATTTTCTACCAGATTTTTCCGGATCGTTTTTCCAATGGAGATTCGAAAAATGATCCTCCCAATGTTAAGCCCTGGGGGAGCCCGCCAAATCGCTGGGATTATCAGGGTGGCGATTTACGCGGCATCATCAATCGCTTCGACTACATTCTGGACTTGGGAGTAAACGCGCTTTATCTCAATCCGATTTTCCATTCAACCTCCAACCACCGTTATCACACGATTGATTATTTCAAAATCGATCCCTTTCTTGGTGATCTCTCAGATTTCAAAGAATTGCTTGATCTTGCGCATAGCAACGATGTAAGAATAATTATCGATGGCGTATTAAATCATTGCGGACGAGGCTTTTTCGCCTTTAGCGATCTGCTTGAAAATGGAGAGCATTCTCCTTATAAAGATTGGTTTTATGTCCACCAATTTCCACTCAATGCCTATACAAAGGGCAAGGCAAAAAACTACATTGGCTGGTGGAACATGAAGGAGCTTCCGAAATTTAATACCTCCAATCCTGAAGTTCGCAAATATCTATTTGATGTCACTCGCTATTGGCTGGAGCTGGGCCTTGATGGCTGGCGTTTGGATGTACCCAATGAAATTGACGACGAGGGCTTTTGGGCGGAATATCGCAATTTAGTTCATGGCGTAAATCCTGAAGCCTATTTAGTGGGCGAGATTTGGGATATTGATCCACGCTGGGCTAACGATAGCCATTTTCATGGACTAATGAATTACCCCTTGCGCGATAGCATCCTCGATGTTTTGGTTGGCAAACGCTCCTTCTCAGATTTGCCAAAATTGCAGCCTAAAATAAACAAAGCCTATCCGCCAGATAATCAATTCGCTCTATACAATTTGCTTGGCTCTCATGATACACGCCGCGTATTAAGCCTATTGGAAGGCGATCTCCGCAAATGCAAATTAGCCTTTGCCAGCATCTTCGCCTATCCAGGCCCACCTGCTATCTATTACGGCGATGAAATTGGCATGCTGGGCAACAAGGAACCTGAAAGCCGAGGAGCATTTCCCTGGGAAAGAAGTCAATGGAATATGGAATTGCGTGATTGGATGAAAAAACTAATTCACTTACGCAAAGGCTCGATGCCCCTTCGCCACGGAAAATTTTCCACACTATTCATAGATGAAAAGCGCAAGATATTTTTGTTTTCACGTTTAGCGGAAAGCGAGGAATTATTTGTGCTGCTAAATTATTCAGATCAGGATCTGCTGCTGGAAACGCATGCTGAAAATAAACTGGGAAAGCTAAATATTGACCTGACCGATCTCATTTCAGATGAAATTATTGATGGTCGCCAGATTTCCCTTTCCCCTTACCAATGTCGCTGGCTTCGTCCCGCTTAATTAATTACTTCGCTGATATGCCCAGGTGATTGCCCACCGGCCGTTCTCGCCCAGGGTTGCCGCCATGAACCGGTGAATTTAGCAGAATCGCTTCTCCGCCACTTCCAGCTTTCACCAAAGTAGAAGAGCCGCCTCCATCCATATTAATTCCCCGAAAGGCTTTGTGATCCAGCAATAGCTGAGCCATTTCAGCCAATGTGGCTCCTTCGCTATAGCCTGATTGCCTGCCATCCACAACAACAATGATCAATCGCCTGCCTGCTCGATCGAGGCCTACTGCGGTGCGTGGTTCCGCATCACCAGCGTTCAATCCATCGACCATATTTCCGTTGCGCAGTAACAGCAAATTACCTGAGATCGCGTTGTAGATTTTCCCAACAATGCCGTTAATACTGGCTTTGTTGTTTTGATAAATATACAGTGTGGGTTCCTCGTCGGTATCCTGCGAATAGATGCTCCCGCGTGAAGCCGCAAAGCCAATCGGATTAACCCCTTCTCCTGTGTGCGGTGTATAGCCAAGCGGGCCGTAATCATTCCAGGGAGTAAAGGCATCGCCATTTACAGCGATAGACATGTCAAAATGTTCTAGAAAATCGGATGTTGTGCGCGCAGAAAGCGAATGATCAGAATCAGCATTTCCCGGTGTAACCAACACTTTAATGCCATCCGCTTTTAGATCAATCGTCATAACATGGATCACCATCAATCGCGGTTCTTGCCGCACTATGCGTTCATATACGATGCCTTTAAATAGATTTTCTTTCGTCGCTCCTGGCTGCCCGAATTGAACACTTCTTGGAATGACACTTCCAAGATCACAGGCCGCCCCGATTAGGGCGAGCAAGGCAATAAAAGCGAGAAGATATTGCCTGATTTTATTGATTGAGGGATTCGATTTCATGAGCTCACATCGGAATAATTTAAAAAATTCTACCTTTCCCAGATTGGTGAAAGATGAAAATTATTCCTGTTCTGCCAGCTTTGCCTCTTTCTCGCGAACATCTTTGAAGGCTGCTATTGCTACCTCTAACATGCTTTTATCGGGAGGGCGAGTAGTGAGCCTTTGAAGCGCGAGATTGGGAATCACCAGAAATTGTACAAATGGGGAAGAAATGTGATTCGCCGTCCAGCGCAAATATTCATAGGCCACGCTGGCGAGCAATGGAATGAGTATGATCCGCATTGCGATCCGCGGAAGAATAGCCATAGGGCCGATTAGGGCAAACACAAAAATTGAAAGCACTACGATAGTCAGCAGAAAGGCAGTTCCGCAGCGAGGATGCTCAATTGGATATTGATCAACGACCTCGGGGGTCAATTCCGCGCCAGCTTCATAAGCGTTGATCGTTTTGTGCTCTGCGCCGTGATAGCCAAAGACACGCTCCACATCTTCCATTTGCGCAATGGCGAGTAAGTAGCCGATCAAAATGCTCAGGCGCACGAATCCCTCAAGGATATTTCCCCATGCGCTTGGCAAGTTAAAAAGTCTTTCAATCAGCGCGCTCAGCCCAGCGGGAGCAACGAAGAATAGGCCGATTGCCAGCGCAATAGATGCCAGGATCGTGAGCGTTAGCGCCCGCCCTTCAAGCTTTTCCTCTTCTTCCTCGGCCTGAACATTAGCAGAGAGGGTCAGAATTCTTGTACCTAAAGAAAGGGCATCCCACAGCAGCACAAGTCCGCGAATAAAAGGTACCTTCGCCCATTTGCTTTGATAAATGGGGCCCAGGTCTTCACTATATAACTCAATACTTCCATCAGGCTTGCGCATTCCTACAGACATCGCCTTGCTGCCGCGCATCATCACGCCCTCAATAACAGCTTGTCCCCCATAGATTGTTTTATTTTGATTTGCCATGCTATTTGCTAAGGTTATAAATAAAGTGGATCAGCGCGTCTATCCCTTTTTCCCATGTGGGCAAGTGCAACCGCTCATTGGGGGAATGTATGCGATCTTCAGGCAAGCCAAAGCCTGTCAGCACCGATTCAATTCCAAGCTTTTCCTGCATATAGCCAACAACAGGGATGGTGCCGCCTTCACGCTTGTAAAGTGAGTCAACACCCCAAATAGTTTCCAGCGCTTTTTTCATTGCTTGCACTTCTTTGGAGTTTCGCTCTGATATGGAAGCCACTGCTTCTGAGATAAGCCGAACCTCCCATTTCAAGCTGGGATGCGCATTCGCTTCAAAATACGCGCGCATTTGTTCCAGCACCTGATAAGGGTCCTGATCTGCCACCAATCGGCAGGATATTTTCGCCATTGCATTACTGGGCAAAACAGTTTTCGCCCCATCGCCTATATATCCCGAAAGCATTCCATTTACGTCGAGTGTCGGCCTGGCCGTCGCGCGCTCATTGGAGCTGTAGCCCTTTTCGCCCCATAGATCACTAACTCCAGTTTGATCTTTATAAAAGGCATCATCCTGGGGCAATTTTGCAAGCGCCTCTCTTTCTTCATCATCCAATTCACGAACGCTATCATAGAAACCCGGCAAAGTAATGTGGCCATTGTCATCGTGCATGCCTGCGATCAATTGCGCTAATTCATTTGCAGGATTTCGTACTACGCCTCCAAAAAACCCTGAATGCAGATCATGCGAAGGCCCAGACACATCGATTTGAAAATATGCCAGGCCGCGCAATGCATAAGTGATCGTTGGCTGCACCGAAGACATCATCCCAGCATCGGGGTTCAATGCAAAGTCCGCTGCGAAAAGTTCTTTATTATTCTCAATGAAATCGCCTAATGTGGGCGAACCGGTTTCTTCTTCGCCCTCCAATAAAAATTTGATATTGAGTGGAACATTCCCTGCGCTCATCACAGCCTCAATGGCCGCCAAGCTTGCGATCACTTGCCCCTTCATGTCCGATGAGCCGCGCGCATAAAGCGCATCACCGCGAATGCTGGCTTCAAAAGGTTCGCTTTCCCATAGATCAAAAGGGTCGGCGGGTTGAACATCATAATGGCCATAGACCAACATCGTGGGGGCATCATTGCCCGCCTTCATATATTCTCCAAAAACGACAGGAAGGCCATCGGTAGGCATGATCTGCACATTTTCAAAATCAAGGCTTTCTAATTTAGCTTGCAGCCATTCAGCCGCTTTTTGGATATCCCCGGCATATTTTGGGCTTGCGGAAATCGATGGAATCGCGATCAATTCTCCCATTTCTGCAATAAATCGATCTTTGTTCTCATGTGCAAAATCTAGTGCCTTGTTCAACTTATCTGTCATTATTTTTCCTCATTATCTGGCCATAGCCTCAGAAATAGCTTGAAATGATATGTCATAACGATAGCGAACATTTCTGTGGCCGCCATCGAACTCTTCGAAACGATAGGCTATTTTTAATGCCTTCAATCGATTTGCAAAAATACGCGCTCCGTAGACGAGATTATACTCATCGAATTTCCCACAATCGAAATAGAGTAACTTCAATTTTTGCAAAGATTCTTGATGCTCACGGACCATATTGATCGGGTCAAAAGCCAACCAGCGCGCCCAAACTTCATCCCGCAGTTCCCCACTTTGAGGGTCAATAGGAAGATCGAAGCCAAACGCACTTTCGGGATTTGGAGAAAAACAAGCCGATGTAGCCAGTAATGCCAAAGTCTGGAAGGGAGCCCCTTCTCGCAATCCCTTGCCGGGATTTTCCAATAGAGCTTTAAGACCCTGCACCTTCGCTTTCTCTAGATAGCGCAAAAGATAAGGAAAGTCAGCTTTGAAGGTCAGCTCGAAATATTTATCCCCGCTGTGATCAGCAACCAGTCCGAAAATATTTCCATGCAGCATCCCAAAGCGCGTTGCCGCAAATCCACCCGAGGAATGTCCCGCAATGGCTCGGAAATCGCGATCATCGATTGTTGGATATTTCTGATCGATGTACGCTACAAGCTCTATTATGTGATCCTCATAGCGGCCAGTTGCCGAAGAATTAACATATTGTGATCCTCCATAGCGCGTGCTTGCATCAGGCATGATCACGATCATCGGCCGCATTTTCCCAGCTTGAATTAAACGGTCAAGCCGCTCCTGAATGTTCTCTTCCCAGATGTCATCTGCGAGCATTTTGAGCCCTCGAGAGCCAAATGAAGCCAGCAAATACAGGCTTGGATATTTATTTTTCGGTTCGTAATCGGGTGGAAGATATACGGGAACTCGCCGTAATTCGGGGTCCTTGAGTGGGTTTCCTTCTAATGAGCGGCTATGAAATTGCTCAATAATAATTTGCGAATTACTGGATTTAGTGGTCACCTGAGACATAATCATTGAAGGCATGTGAATTGAAGCGCACTTCCACGCTTTGCCCACCCGAAGCTTTTTTGGTGGTTGCTTTCACCATTAATCGGATGCGGTCCCAATCACAACCCTTTTCTCCTCTATTAAGATTCCCTGTTGTTCGCACAACAATTTCATCAAATTCATCTTCAAATTGAACACTGGTGATAATTAAGCTTGAAGAATATAAAGGATTATACGTGCCATATTGGTATTGCACACGCAGTGAAAATAATCTTTCCAATGCCACCCGGACATCAGTAATTGCATCCCCGCTTGGCAAGATCCCTGTACTTAAGGCGATCAAATCTTCGCCGCAGCCAACTGGGCCATCAGCATTTGCAGGCAAAACATAAATATTCAGATAGATATTCGAAGACCCCAGGGTTGGAACCGATGTGGTTGTTTCTGTCTCCGTGGGCGATGGGGTCGGAGTAAATGAAGGTGTCGCGCTTGGGCTGGCTGTTTGGCTGGGTGTCGAGGAAGCTGTATTGCTGGGGCTTGCTTGCAGAGTTTCTGTCGCAAGCTCTTCTTGATTTGGCAGAATCATATTACAACTTGCTAATACCAAGAAGCAGGTACATACAAGTGAAAGCTCGATGAATCTGGCGAAAGGAACTTTGTACACCGGCGGATTATATCTTTTCAATTCAGCTTCCTAAAAGGCTTCATGTTAAAATGCCAGAAGACTAAGCTTATGCTTATACATAATACGAAAATTATTACCTGGGGTTCAAAGCCCGAAATCCTTAGCGGCCAGGCACTATTGATTCAGGCTGGAGAAATAAAAGAAATTGCCAGCCAACAGGAATTGCTGAAGAATTATCCAGAAGAAGAACGCATGGATGGGGCCGGCCAATATCTGATGCCGGGCAATATTTGCGCGCATACACATTTCTATGGAGCCTTTGCCCGTGGGATGGCCATACCTGGATCAGCCCCCCAAGATTTTCCCCAGATTCTCGAAAAGCTTTGGTGGCCGCTTGATAAGGCTCTTGATGAACCCAGCATTCGCGCCTCAGTGCTCGTTCATCTGGTGGATGCCATCCGCAATGGCACCACCAGCCTCATAGATCATCACGCCTCGCCGAATTTCATTGAGGGTTCTTTGGATGTGATCGCCGATGAGCTGGAGAAATCCGGCTTGAGAGCAGTCTTGTGCTACGAAGTTAGCGATCGCGATGGCCCAGAGAAAGCTGCAGCTGGCATTGCAGAGAATGTGCGCTTCATGAAAAGAGCCCAGGACAATTCGATTGCCAATGGCCGCATCGCCGCTACCTTTGGCATGCATGCCAGCCTGACCCTTAGCGATCAAACACTTGAAGCCATTCGCAACGCCATTTCAGAAGATAATGGCTTTCATATCCATGTGGCTGAGCATGAGGCCGATCAGGAAGATAGCCTCGCCAAAAGTGGCTTGCGTGTCGTCAACCGATTGAATAAATTCGGAATTTTAGGGCCGCGCACCATCGCAGCCCATGCCGTTCATGTAGATGCTCTTGAAATTGAGCTCCTTGCAGATTCGTCAACCTGGGTCAGTCATCAGCCGCGCTCAAATATGAATAATGGAGTCGGTGCGGCAGATGTGGAAGCCATCATGGCAGCAGGCATCAATTTGTGCCTCGGCAATGATGGTTTCACTCAGGATATGTGGAGCGAATGGAAATCTGCATATTTGATGCACAAGCTGTGGAATAGAGATCCGCGAAAAATGAATGGAGCCGATGTTGCCACAATGGCTACAGTCAATAACGCAGCGCTTATGGAATCCTTTTTCTCCAACACGCACATTGGAGAAATCACTGTAGGAGCAAAAGCAGATCTGATCCTGGTGGATTATCATTCTTTCACGCCCCTAAGCGTGGGCAATCTTCCTTGGCATATCCTTTTCGGCTTCCAGGAAAAAATGATCAGCATGACTATGGTTGAAGGCCAAATATTGATGCGCGACAATGAAATTCTTGTTCTGGATGAAGAGAAAATAGCCGCGGATGCATTGCAAATCGCCCCGGAATTATGGAAACGTTACGAATCATTCGCTTCAGCTTGATCGCAATGTATTAATTAAGGAGAACTCTTGCCGGAAAACAAACAAAATATTGGAAGCATCGCTTTGATAGGTGGAACAGGAAATTTAGGCCCTGGCTTGGCCTTACGTTGGGCTTTGGCCGGTTATAAGGTCTTCATTGGTTCCCGCACTGAAGAGAAAGCGCAAAAGGTAGTGCAGGAATTGAAAAGCGAATACGAGTCCATTCAAATAATCGGGCTTGAAAATTCTGCTGCCGTGAAAGAATCAGAGATAAGCATTCTCACCGTTAATCAATCTGCCCATGATCTTGCTCTGGAAGGATTGAAGGAACAATTGCAGGGCAAGATTCTAGTGGACGCTACCGCACGCCTGTCTTTCCCGGATCTCACACCTCCTCCTCCGCCGTCTTCGGCCAGAAGCGCCCAAACTATTCTTGGTGAGAATGTCAGGGTGGTTGCGGCTTTCCAAAATGTAGCCGCCACAGCGCTGAGAAAAAATCCTACTGAGCCTATGAATAGCGATGCGCTCATTTGCGCAGATAATTTTGAATCCGCTGAGCTCGTCATGAACTTAGCTGAGGCCGCCGGCATGCGCGCTTTTTTTGCTGGCGATCTGGATAAGGCTATTGTGGTTGAAGGCCTAACTTCACTGCTCGTTGCCATGAACAAACACTACAAAGTACATGATGGTACTTTGCGCCTTTCAGGTTTTCCTGAGCGCTAATCGACAGCTTCAATGACTCTTTCACTCTCTCCTCTAGAAGGGGTGCCTCTCGTTAAACCCGGTGACGATCTTAACGAAATCACACGCAACGCTCTTGCTTCATCTGAAATTATTCTTGAAGATGGAGACATTTTAGTCTTTGCCCAAAAGATAATTTCCAAAGCCGAAGATCGTTTTCGTAAACTGTCTGAGCAAGATGTTTCCACCAGGGCACAGGAGATCGCAGAGCTTACAGATAAAGCCCCCGCACTTGTTCAGCTAATTCTTGATGAAAGTAATGCAGTCCTTCGTGCCCAGCCCGCTATATTGATCGTCGAGCACAAGCTGGGCTTCGTGTGTGCCAATGCGGGCATTGATCAATCCAATATTGGCAAGGACGACGATTGGGTATTGCTCCTCCCTGAAGATCCTTCCAGGTCGGCTGCTGAAATTCGCGCCCAAATAAAAAGCCGAACGGACAAAGATGTCGCCATTTTGATCATTGATTCACACGGCCGCGCTTGGCGCAAGGGAACGCTTGGGCTTGCAATTGGGCTTTCCGGCATGCCAGCCCTTATTGATTTTCGTGGCAAGCCAGACATTCACGGCCGCAAGCTACATATCACCACGGTTGCCGCATCGGATGAGCTTGCAGCAGCGGCCTCGTTACTAATGGGTCCCGCAGATGAAAAGAGGCCCATCATTCATGTGCGCGGATTTCCCTATGCTTTAAACGAAGGAAAATTTGATGAATTGTTGCGCGATAGCGGCGAAGATGTTTTTCGATAACCCAGATAAAATATCAAAAAAAGGAGTAATTATTTATGCTTGATCAAGTTCCCGAATCATTACAATATCTCCTCGAAGATGAAACTCGAGCCTATGCTTTCCTTGCGACCATAATGAAGGACGGCAGCCCTCAACTCACCCCCATTTGGTTTAATGTTGAAGAGAACAATATAACTATTAATTCTGCCAAAGGGCGTGTGAAAGATAAAAATCTAAGGCGCAACCCAAAGATTTCCCTTGTAATTATTGATATGCAGAAACCATTGGAATATATTCAGATCCGAGGGGAAATTTCCGAGATCACAGAAGATGGGGCACTTGAGCATATCAGTACCCTGGCTCAAAAATATCAGGGCGGCAATTGGAATACGCCCGAAGGACAGGTTCGCGTTAAATACACTGTTCGCCCCATTTCTATTTCCTAATCCATAGATGAAAATTCTCGCTTTGGCTGGTGGAGTAGGGGGCGCTAAATTGGCCTACGGCCTTTATAATCAGTGTCCACCAGAAGACCTGAGCATCGTCGTTAACACTGGCGATGATTTCACCTATTTGGGGCTGCATATCAGCCCCGATTTGGATACGGTTTGCTACACGCTGGCAGATCTGGCAAATTCTGACACCGGATGGGGGCGAAAAGACGAATCTTGGCAAGCTTTCGAAGAAATCAGCAAATTAGGCGGTCCAGATTGGTTCCGCTTGGGGGATAAGGATATGGCCACGCATCTGGAGCGAAGCAGGCGCTTAGCACTCGGCCAGACACTTTCCCAGATCACCAGTGATTTTTGCGCAGCTTGGGGTATCGAATCCTCAGTTTTCCCGATGAGCGACGACCCGATCGCCACGATCGTGGACAGCAATGAGGGCAAATTGCCTTTTCAGGAATATTTTGTGGCCCGCACCTGCGAACCCATCGTGAAGTCCTTTGAATTCTCCGGCATTGAAAACGCAAAAGCATCAGCGGGATTTCTTGCTTCGATAAAAGATGCAGATCTGATCGTTATCTGTCCATCCAATCCCTGGGTAAGCATAGATCCAATTCTCTTTATCCCGGGTATTGATGAGGCCATGCAGGGAAAAGCAGTGATCGCCGTGTCTCCGCTAATAGGCGGGCAGGCTGTAAAAGGCCCGGCGGCCAAGATGTATGCCGAGCTGGGCATTGAGCCCTCTTCGGAAAGCATAGCTCGGCATTATTCCAAATTTCTTTCTGCGCTTGTCATCGATCATGTTGACCACGATCAAAAAAGAAGCATTGAAAGCATGGGTATAATGGTTCTTGAAGCAAAAACACTAATGAAAACACTTGATGATCGGCGTCGCCTTGCAGGAGAGATCCTTGAATATGCCGAGAAAAACGTACATCGATTTCCAAAAATACAATCCAAAGAGGGGCCTGGGAAAAAACTATGACACTATGGGCAATTGTCCCCGTCAAACCACTTCGCCGTGGAAAATCGCGTTTGGCACCTGTATTATCCGAGGATGATCGGGCTGAATTAAACAAACGCTTACTGAAACACACGATTGAAACTCTGAAGAATATGAATGAGATCGCAGATGTCCTGGTAGTTAGCCGGGATGCAGAAGCGCTTGCCCTGGCCCGGGACCATCATGCACGCACATTGCTTGAAGATGGCGCTCCTCAGCTCAATATTGCTCTGGAGCGAGCTACGCAAGTAGCAAAGAGTTACAAAAGTCAGGCTGTGCTGGTTATTCCAGCTGATCTCCCTGATATTTCAGAGGAAGATGTGCGCGTAATGATCAATTCTGGAGGTCAGCCTCCCACGGTTGTCATCGCACCCGATCATCGCAATGAAGGCACGAATGCGCTCTACATGAATCCAGCCGGAGTGATAGATTACGATTTTGGTGTAGGCTCTTTTGAGCGCCATCGTAAGCGAGCTTTGGAGGCAGGTGTGAATTTAGAAATTTGTGAATTGCCTTCTTTGGCCCATGATGTCGATTTGCCGGAAGATTTGGAATACCTTTCCGTCTCCCTTGAAAAGTTGAATAGTGATTGAGGAATAACAATGCTGGATAGAGTAGCCCTTTATTTACAAGATTCCCACGATCTGCGTGATGGCCTGGATTATGTGCGCTATGCCGAGGAAAAAGGCTTTGAAGCTGTTTGGCAGGCAGAATCGCGCTTGGTGCGCGATGCAATCGTTCCTATGGCTGCTTATGCCGCGGTAACCAACAAAATAAATATTGGCTCAGGTGTGATCAATAACTGGACGCGAAACATTGGCCTGTTGGCCGCCACTTTTCTCACTCTGGATGATTTAGCTCCAGGGCGCATCATTTGCGGTTTGGGCGCTTGGTGGGATCCCTTGGCCAGCAACGTAGGTATCCAAAGGCGCAAACCTCTGAAAGCCATGCGCGAAACTGTGGATTTATTACGAAGACTCTTGAACATGGAAAGAGTCACTTTTGATGGCGAATTTCATCAGGTAAAAGAGATTGAGCTGGACGTTGTTCATGGTCGGCGGGAACCACGCGATGTCAAAATAATGATTGGAGCCACTGGCCCCAAAATGATGGAACTCACCGGAGAAATTTCGGATGGCGCTGTCCTGAATTATTGCGTACCTCCGGAATATAACGATGGCGCAATTCAACAGTTGGAAGTCGGCCTCAAGAAATCGGGCCGTCATTTGGATGATTTTGATCGGCCCCAATTGGTGGTCTGCTCAGTAGATGAAGATCACGAAAAAGCCATCGACACCAGCCGTGAATTGCTCACTCAATATCTTGCCCAGCAGCCTCACATCGCCAAGGCTTCTGGAGTGGATCCCGATATCGTCAAAGAAATTCAATCCATTCTTGGTTGGCCAGCCACTCACGAGCAGATCAAGCAGGCCAAGCATTTGGTGCCTGACGATCTCATCCATCGCATTACCGCTTCTGGAACTCCGGACGAAGCGCGCACCAAAGTTCAGGAATACGTTGATCGTGGGGCCTCTATGCCCATCCTGTATCCGGTAGGCGGCGATGTCAAATTGCTCATTGATACTTTTGCCCCAAATTGATAACTGATGCTCCACACGCATAAACTGCCCAATTCCCGTTTTTGTTTTGCATGCGGGTTAGAAAATCAAAATGGATTAAAGCTTAGTTTTTATGCCGATGGTGAAGGTGGCGTAGTGGGTCATTACTCCATTCCAAAACAATTCGAAAGTTATCCGGGAATTGCGCATGGGGGCATCGTTGCCACAATTATGGATGAGGCATTGATCCGCGCACTGATTTTGGAAGATCACAACCGCATGTTTTATACGGCAAAATTGACCACTCGCTTGCGCAATCACGTTCCTGTTGAGCAGGAATTGAAGATTAGCGCGAAAATCGTAAATGATCGTGGGCACAGCGCAGAAGCTGACGCAAAAATATTTGATCTGCATGGAGAATTGCTGGCTGAGGCACAAGGGCTAATGGTGCCAGTCCCAAAGGAAGATTTGGAAGCCATGGATCTTGAAGAATTAGGTTGGCGTGTTTACCCCGACGAGGAGTTGGCGAAATGATCAGCGAATACCATCGCCCGGAGAAAATGGACGAAGCCCTGTCTTTGCTCGCCAGGAAAAGCCCCCTCACTGTTCCCTTGGGTGGCGGCACTGTCCTTTCCGCTCCCGATTCGGAAGAAAGGGCTGTCGTGGATTTGCAGTTGCTCTCCTTGAATAAAATTTCTACGAAAGGCAAAAGTCTTAAGGTTGGCGCTACCGCCACGCTTCAACAGCTTTTGCAATTACATCGCATCAATCAAGCTTTAGCCCAGACCCTGGAATTGGAAGCCACGCGCACCTTGCGTCAATCTGCGAGCGTCGCCGGATCGCTGGTTTCTGCCGATGGCCGCTCTCCCTTTGCTGTAGCGGCCCTGGCCATGGATGCCCAGCTTCTTCTTGAGCCCGATTCGCAAAAACTCAGCTATGGCGAGCTATTACCCTTGCGTTCCGAAAAACTATCTGGAAAGTTGATTCGCGAAATCTCCTTTCCCACCAACGCTGATCTTAGTTACCAATTTGTGGCTCGCACCCCCAAAGATTTACCCATCCTTTGTATTGCCCTGGCAGCCTGGCCCGGCGGACGCACACGTTTGGTCGTTGGTGGTTTTGGTGATGCCCCACATTTGGCATTGGATGGCAAAGACAATTCAGGATTACAAGAAGCGCTTGCCAATGTACTTGATGGCGCCAGCGATCAATGGGCCAGCGAAGAATATCGTCAGTCAGCAGGCAAGGCTCTTTTGGCGCGCGCCATAATGGCCATCGAGAAAGAAGAAGAAAAAGAATGAACATTCATCTCAACATAAACGGCAAGGATCACGATTTTGATGCTCCTCCCGGCGAAAACCTCCTTATATCGTTGCGCAAGCAGGGCCTCTTCGGCGTCAAGCATGGTTGCGAGACCGGTGATTGTGGTGCCTGCGCTGTGCGCGTTGATGGCAAACTTGTGAATTCTTGTGTTCAATTAACCGCTCAGACTGATGGCAAGCGTGTTGAAAGCATTGAAGCGCTTGGCGAAAGCCCTGAGCAGGGTTGGAAAACAACAGATGGTCTGCATCCTCTTCAGCAGGCTTTTGCCGAAAGCGGCGCCATTCAATGCGGCTTCTGCACCCCAGCCATGATCTTGGCAGCAGAGGAATTGATTGACAATACAAATGACCCCAGCGAAGAAGATGTGCGCGATGCTCTTTCCGGCGTGCTGTGTCGCTGCACGGGCTATGTGAAGCCCGTCAATGCCATCCTGCATGCTGCAGCAGTGATGCGCGGCGACGCGCAATCCGGTGATTGGGTCGCCCCTTCCGAACTGGATAAATTTTTCATCCCGCCCAGCGATACTGATCCCATAGAGCAGGCGCCCGACGCCGCGGAAACGCTGGTTCAGATTCTTCCCAAAGTTCTTATCGCTCCCCAAACGGAAGCATGGAAAAGGGTGGGGCGTCCTGATATCAAAGTGGACGCATTCAAGCTGGTTCAAGGCAAACCTGCCTTCACCGCCGATATTGAAATGCGTGGCATGCTGCATGCCAAAGTATTGAAATCACCTTTTGCTCACGCGCGCATTAAGCATATTGATACAAAGAATGCTGAAGCCTTCCCCGGCGTAGTTGCCGTTCTTAGCTATAAAGATATTCCACGCGTCCCATATTCCACCGCCGGCCAGTCTGATCCTATTCCTGGCCCGCTGGATTCCTACTCCTTGGATAGCAAGCTCCGCTTTGTTGGCGACCGTGTTGCCATGTTGGCAGCCGAAACCCCCGAGATTGCCGAAGAAGCGCTCAAATTAATTGAAGTGGAATACGAAGAGTTGCCTGCCATCATTGATCCACGCGACGCGCTCAAGAAGGGCGCTCCAATTATTCACGATCAGGATGATTACGTTGATTTTGATGCATCCGATGCCAGCCGCAACCTCGCCGCCGAAATACATATTGATATTGGCGACGTCGAAAAGGGCTTTGCCGATGCCGATCAGATATTTGAGCACGAATATGTAGTGCCCAAAGTGCAGCAGACCACCATCGAGCCGCACGTTGCCGTCACCTTTTGGGACGAAAATGATCGCCTGGTCATCCGCACAAGTACGCAAGTGCCTTTCCATGTTCGCCGCCAGCTAGCGCCAGTTTTGGGCTTGCCCATAAAACAGATTCGCGTGATCAAACCGCGCATCGGTGGTGGCTTTGGCGGCAAGCAGGAAGTCCTCATGGAGGACGTGGCTGCGCATTTCACCATCGCCACGGGCCGCCCAGTGGTCTACGAATTTACGCGTGAGGAGCAATTCATTTCCTCGCGTTCCCGCCATCCCATGCGCGTGCGCATGAAAACAGGCGTCTTGAATGATGGCACCATCACAGCTAATGAGATGTATGTCCTCAGCGATACTGGCTCCTACGGCGGACACGCCCTAACAGTGGCTGGCAACACCGGCCACAAAGCGATGGCCCTTTATGTGGGCGATGGAAAATATCGTGAGAAGCCCAATATCCGCTTCCACGCTGATGTGGTCTACACCAACACGCCCTCGTCTGGTGCCTATCGTGGCTATGGCGTGCCTCAGGGCTTTTGGCCTGTCGAGCGCCAAATGGAGCGCATTGCCCAAGCCCTCGAATTGGACCCCATTGAATTCCGCCTCAAGAACGCCTTGCGCGAAGGTGAACTTCAGCCCTTCAGCACCGCCTGGAGCGAGGGTCGTGAGCCCAGCCCAGAGACCATTGAGACAATTGGCCTCGAAGAATGCGTCCGCCAGGGTCGCGCCGCCATTGCCTGGGATCAGAAACATGGCGATGAAAAATGGCAAGAGGTGCCGGGCAAGCCCCATTTACGCAAGGGCATTGGTGTGGCGCTGGTCATGCAGGGCACCGCCATTCCTTATCTGGATATGGGTGGAGCGAGCATAAAGATGAATGAAGATGGTTCCTTCAATCTGCTCGTCGGCGCCACCGATCTGGGAACAGGCTCAGACACCGTACTTGGGCAAATGGCCGCCGAAGTATTAGGCGTCACGCTCAATGACCTCATCATTTATTCGTCCGACACCGATTTCACGCCCTTCGACGTCGGCGCTTACGCATCCTCAACCACCTATATCTCCGGTGCCGCAGTTGTGAACGCCGCTCAAAAGGTCGCCGAGCGCATTACTTATCGCGCGACTCTGATCCTCAACGAAAAAGCTGAGGGTCAGCCGATTGAACAAAGCGATATTCATCTCGAAGACAGCCGCGCGATAGCTCCTGATGGCCGCTCGGTCTCCTTCGGTGAAATTGGTCGCCATTCCCTGCACCACTTTGAGCAGGAGCAGATCATGGCTGTGGGTTCCTATGTGTCCCCGGTTGCCCCGCCGCCCTTCGCCGCGCAATTCGCCGAGGTCACCGTCGATATTGAAACCGGCATGGTCGTCGTCGATAAATTGGTCATGGCCGTCGATTCGGGCATAATCGTCAATCCGCTCACCGCTTCCGGCCAGATCGAGGGCGGCATGACCCAGGCCCTTGGTTATGCGGTCAGTGAAGAGATGCGCTACGACAGCCAGGGCCGCGCACGCGAAAAAGATCTGCGTGATTATCATATTTTCGCCGCCCATGAAATGCCCGAGCTTGAAACTATATTCGTGGAGACTTTTGAGCCCTCGCATCCCTTTGGCGTTAAAGCCGTTGCAGAGATACCCATGGATGGTGTCGCGCCCGCAGTAGGCAATGCCATCATGCACGCCTGTGGCGCAGACCTCAGCGACAACCCCGCTACCCCTGAACGCGTTTGGCGGGCTTTGCAAATACCAAAATAGATTATGAACATCCACCAGCGCCTTGCTGAATTAACCGCCCAGGGCAAATCGCTCGCCCTTGCCACCGTCACCAAAACCACGGGCTCTGTTCCGCGCCATGCCGGCAGCAAGATGCTCGTTTTCCCCAATGGCAAAATTGAGGGCAGCGTAGGCGGCGGGGAAATGGAAAAGCGCGTGATCGAGATCGCGCAGGCCGCTCTTGAAGACGGCCGCACTCAGACCCTTTCATACACATTAAATGATCCTGCCAAAGGCGATCCCGGCCTTTGCGGCGGCACAGTGGAGGTATTTGTGGAGCCCATCAAATCTCAATCCAAATTGTTAATCATTGGCGCGGGTCATGTGGGCCAGGCGCTTGCACATCTCGGCGATTGGCTGGGTTATCGCATTGAAGTCAATGACGACCGCCCTGATTTCTGCACCCCTGAAAATATGCCTCAGGCCAAAGCCTTTTATCCCGGTCCGCTTTCCGAGCAGATCAAAAACATCACCATCACCCGACAAACCTACATCGTGCTCAGCACCCGCAATCTTGAAGTTGATCTGGACGCCTTGCCCATCCTGCTGGAAAGCCCGGCCGCCTATTTCGGTGTGATCGGCTCCAAGCGCCGCTGGACTCTGGCGCGCAAGAAATTGCAGAAAGCGGGTGTGCCCGATGAATTGCTGGATCGCGTCACCTCACCGATGGGTCTTGAAATACGCGCCGAGACCCCCGAGGAAATAGCCCTCAGCATTCTCGCAGAAATCATTATGCTGGATCGCGGTGGCGATGGAAAAAGCATGGCAGAATAAGCCGCATTAAGCAATTCGCCCCTTGTATAATTTAACCCGCTATGTGGAAAAGTTACCTTACAGTCCGTTCTGTTGAAGAAGTCATCCATGCCCTTGCCGAGCACGGTGAAAAATCGCGCATCGTTGCAGGCGCCACCGACCTCATCCTTGAAATCGAATCGGGCATTCGCAAAGGCATTGATGTGCTCATTGATGTCACCCGTATCCCCGAACTTGATCAGATCAGCTTGGACGAGGATGGCCTGATCCATCTTGGCCCGCTGGTCACGCACAATGATTGCGCGGCCTCAGCATTAATTCGAGAGCGCGCTTTGCCCTTGGCGCAGGCCTCCTGGCAGGTTGGCGCGCCTCAGATCCGCAATCGCAGCACCATCGCTGGCAATCTCATCACCGCCTCGCCTGCCAATGACACCATACCGCCCCTCATGGCGCTGGGAGCAAATGTTGTCTTACGATCTTCACAGGCAGAGCGCACAGTCGCGCTGGACGATTTCTATACCGGCATTCGCCAGACGGTCATGCGGCCCGATGAAATGCTGGTAGACATTCATTTTCCGGCCCTCGACCCCCAAACACAGCGTGGCGCTTTCATCAAAATGGCGCTCCGCCGAACTCAGGCGATTTCGATTGTCGATGCCGCGGTTGTTCTCAGTTTGGATAATGGAAAAGTGTCCGATTGCGCCATTACTCTTGGTGCGGTCACGCCAGTTATCGTGCATGCCAGCCAGGCCGAACAATTCCTCATCGGCAAACAGCTTGACGAGAAAACGATGGCCGAGGCAGCAGAGCTGGCCTTGCGATCTGCCAGCCCCATTGATGACATTCGCAGCACAGCGGGCTATCGCCGCGAAATGGTCAAGCTGGCTGTTTTCCGTTTGCTTTCTGATCTTGCCCAGGATGTCGTGCCGCTCAATATGCCAGAGAAGCCCATTCTGCTAAACGCGAACCACAATTTCACGCCGGAAAGCTCATCCATAACGCATGATGAGACAACTCCGATTTCCACCACCATCAATGGCAAAAAAGTTACATTGCCATCCGGCCAAAACAAAACCCTCCTGCGCTGGCTTCGCGAGGATGCCCTTCTCATTGGCACCAAAGAGGGTTGCGCGGAGGGTGAGTGTGGCGCCTGTACTGTCTCTCTGGATGGCGAATCGGTCATGTCTTGCCTCGTGCCCGCGCCGCGCGCTCATGGCGCAGAGATCGTCACAATTGAAGGCCTTGGCGATCCAGACAATCTGCATCCTGTCCAGGAATCTTTTATCGAGCACGCCGCCGTTCAATGCGGTTATTGCACCCCTGGTTTTCTCATGTCGGCCGCAAAACTGTTTGAAGAGGAAGCCAACCCATCTCGAGAGCAGGCGCAAGAGGCCATCACCGGTAATCTTTGCCGCTGCACCGGATATTACAAGATTCTGGACGCAATTCAGGCGGCCCCTATTAAGGAGAAAATCAATGGCTAATAGACCAAAAAGCAAGCGCAGCGTGATTCCTTGGCGTGTTCATCCCGTTTGGCGCGGGATTGGCTGCCTCTTTTTGATCATTGTTCCCTTTGTTTCTTTGGGCTTGGTTGATTTGCTGATCGAGCGCATCAAGGAGCCGCTTCCCGAGGTCCTTATGGACCCTTTAATAGTGCCCGGCATCGGCATGATAGAAAACTTCTACGGACGAATATTCGGCGTCATTATCATTTCCTTCGCTCTTTTTCTATTGCTCTCGATCCTTGGCTCAATTCTATATTCTGCGCTCGGCGGTCGTGAACAGGAAAAACAGGCCGACATGATAAAGAGGAATCCGTTCAAACACTAGGAAATTTATAGCATGAGCTTAAAAGCAATTGGCAGATCCGCACCGCGCATTGATGCCCTCGGCAAAGTAACCGGACAAACTTTGTATCCCGGTGATATTAATTTACCCGATCAGGCTTACGCCAAAGTTCTCTTTGCCCGCCGCCCGCATGCCATTGTCAGATCCATTGATTCTTCTGCGGCCGAAAAGCTTGATGGTTGCATCGCAGTCTTCACCGCCAAAGATGTTCCCAACAATGAATACGGCCTGATCCTAAAGGATCAACCCGTTCTCTGCGGTCCGGGCTCTTTAAAACCCGGAACGGACCGAGTTCGCTTCATTGGCGATCAGATCGCTTTCATCGTTGCCGAGACGGAAGACATTGCGGCCAAAGCGCGCGATCTGATAGTTGTCGATTACGAAGATTTGCCCCTGCTTACCGATCCCTTGCTGGCAAGAAAAGAAAAAGCGCAGCTTATTCATCCGGATACTGAATCCAATATTTTCTCCCATAACCGCATTCGCCACGGAGATATCGAAGCGGGTTTTGCTGCTTCCGACGTCATCATTGAATCCGAATATCACACTCCAGCCCAGGAACATGCCTATTTAGCCCCTGAAGCTGGCATCGCATATTTCGATGATGAGGATCGCATCACGGTCGAAGTGGCAGGCCAGTGGGCGCATGAGGAACAGGAAGAAATAGCGCATGCCCTCGATCTGCCCTTGGAAAAAATCCGCGTCATTCATCCTGCAATTGGTGGCGCATTTGGCGGCCGCGAAGATATTTCTATTCAGATCGTGCTTGCCTTGGCCGTAATGAAGCTCTCAGATCGCGGAATTGAGCGCCCCATAAAAATTGTTTGGACGCGTGAAGAATCCATAATTGGTCACCACAAACGCCACCCTTATATTCTTCGTTCTCGCTGGGGTGCCAAAAATGATGGCAGCATCATCGCCGCCGAAACTGAGGTGATCGCCGATGGTGGCGCCTATGCCTATACCTCCACAAAGGTACTGGGCAACGCCACCCTGATGTGCACGGGGCCCTATGTTATTCCCAATGTAAAAGTCGATGCCTATGCTGTGTACACCAACAACATCCCGGGTGGCGCCTTTCGAGGATTTGGTGGCCCCCAGGGAGCCTTTGCCGCTGAATCGCAGATCAACAAATTGGCCCAAGCCCTTGGGATGGACCCGGTCGAGCTGCGCTTGAAAAATTTACTCCGCGAGGGCGATCTGATGCCCGTAAAATCACCTCTTCCCAAGGGTGTAAGTCTGGATAAGGTTGTTGAAGTCTGCGCCAAAGAAGCTGGCTGGAGATCCTCCGATGCTGGCTGGGAAAGAAATGCTTCGGAAAATTCCTGGCCCAATAAAGATGTTGAGAAAAATTCCCACATTAAAATTGGCATCGGTTTTGCCTGTGGTTTTAAAAATATTGGCTTTTCCTTCGGCTACCCGGAAAAATCATGGGCTACGATTGAACTGCATGGCGAGAGCGAGATCAAGCGCGTTGTTCTCCATCATGCCGGTTCTGATGTGGGGCAGGGCGCGCACACTGTCTTTCAGCAAATGGCTGCCGACGCTGTCGGTGTGCCCATTGAGCAGGTCGAGATGCTGCTGGCCGACACATCCTTCACGGCTGATTCGGGGAGCGCTTCTGCATCCCGAATGACATTTATGGCGGGCAATGCCATTCGCGGCGCGGCTGAAAAAGCCCTCAAAGCCTGGGAAAATGAAGAACGGCCCGCGATCGTTGAATACAAATATGAACCTCCGCGCACCACGCCCTATGATCCAGAAACGGGCGAATCCGATCCAAACTTTGCTTATGGCTATGTTGCCGAAGCTATTGCCATTGAGCTGGATAGCCAATCCGGACAGATCAAGATTCTTGATGTAATTTGCGCTGATGATGTCGGCAAGGCAATAAATCCTCAGCAGATCATTGGTCAGATAGAAGGGGCCATTGTTCAGGCCAGCGGCTACACAATCCTGGAAAAATTTGTCCAGGAAGAGGGTCTGGTCCGCACGCCTCATCTGTCCACCTATCTGATCCCCACCGTGCTGGATATACCTGAAAATGTGAACTCAATAATCCTTGAATATGCTGATGGAGAAGGCCCCTGGGGCGCACGTGGCATGGCCGAGATGCCCTTCATCCCCTTTGCACCAGCTGTTACCGCTGCTCTTCACGACGCCACCGGAATCTGGTTTGATACTTTCCCTCTGACTCCAGACCTTATCCTCGAAAAAATAAATCAACATTCTCGCAAGAGCTAAATGACCTTCTTCGATCGCTTTATTTCGGGAGAATCTCTTCAGCTATCCAAAACGCTGCGCTCCGAAATGCTGGGGCGCTTTGTGCACCTCTCGGACGGCGTCACGCATTATGAAGTGCAGGGGCCAATTGATGGCCCAGTGATCATCTTTATTCATGGTTTTTCTGTCCCCTATTTCATTTGGGACCCCACTTTTCATACGCTCGCCGAAGCTGGCTTCCGCGTTATTTGCTACGATCTCTTGGGGCGTGGCTATTCTGATCGTCCCAATACAGCCTATTCATCAAGGTTATTTAGGAGCCAGCTCTCAGATCTGCTGGAACACTTGAATGTGCCGAAAAAGCTAAATTTCCTGTCTTTGTCTATGGGCGCAGTAGTTGCGGCTGATTTCGCATCTCGGAATCCAGAACGCATAAACAAAATGTCTTTCATCGACCCAGCGGGTTTTAAAATTGACCTTTCCTGGCAATTGCGAGCCTTGATGCTTCCCCTGGTCGGCGAAATAATATTGGGCCTTCTGGGTAGATTTGGAGCCAGATCTTTATTAGAATCTATGCTCTCCGATTTTTACAAGCCAACGCAGGAGGCATTGGACAAATTTATTCCACCCTATCTGGATCAGATGCAATATTATGGTTTTAAACGCGCCCTCTTATCCACGCTTCGTAATCGGCTCCTTGAGGAAGATATTGAGCTTTATTCTAGATTGAAGGAGCAGAAATTCCCCATCCTATTGATTTGGGGGGAGCACGATCAAACCGTGCCCTTCAGCCACCATGCACATTTTCAGGAACTTTTGCCCAGAACGATTTTCCATCCAATAGCGGAAAGCGGTCATATTCCCCATTTCGAAAAGCCAAACATAGTCAATCCCCTTCTTATTGATTTTTTCCGCAGCTAAATCACTATAATATTTGCTATGCGATCAATCGTAATCATTCGAGGTGGAGGAGATTTAGCCACAGGCGTAGCTTTTCGCCTCCATCGAGCGGGAATCGCCACGCTCATCCTTGAGGCTGAAAAGCCCCTTGCAGTACGTCGCCAGGTAGCTTTTGCGGAGGCCGTTTTTTCAGGATCAATCCAAGTAGAGGGCGTCGCTGCAAAACTTGTAGCCGATTGGAACGCGGCTCAGCAATCTGTGAAAGAGGGCAATATCCCCGTGATGATCGATCCGCAAGCTTCCATCCTGAAAGATCTTCGACCATTAGTTATCGTGGATGCGCGCATGCTCAAGCAGGATCTTCCATCCATGATGGATCAGACTTCCTTGCTCATTGGGATTGGCCCCGGATTTGAAGCTGGCAAGAATTGCCATGCGGTCATTGAAAGTCAAAGAGGTCATCACCTGGGCCGCGTATTCTGGTCGGGTAGGGCGGCTGAAAATACGGGAATCCCCGGCTCCATAAATAAATACAAAAAAGATCGGGTGCTCTATGCTCCCTCCGACGGAACATTGAATCCCAAAGCAAAAATTGGAGATCTGATTAAGCAAGGGGAGCTTATCGCCTCCGTTAATTCGCAAACCATCATCGCGCCTTTCGATGGCCTCTTGCGCGGGCTTATTCATCGCTCTGTGCCATTAACTAAGGGGATGAAAATTGGCGATCTGGATCCGCGCAATGACCCCAGCTACACAGCCCAGATATCGGACAAAGCGCTTGCTATTGGAGGAGGTGTATTGGAAGCCCTCCTGTCTCAATCAGACTTCCGAAAGCAATTGTGGAATGATCGAATTTAACCGACCCTTCCGCCTCGACGAATATCCCCAATGCGCCTTTGTTGGTGCTGGAGGAAAATCGTCCAGCATCTTTCGCCTTGCTTCTGAGCATCCCGGCCCGGTGCTCATTAGCACGACCACGCACCTGGGTAAAGAACAAAGCCAGCTTGCTGATGCCCATCTGGTTATTAATTCCTTAGAAGATATTCGTTCCATAGTAATACCGAGCGGATCTTCCACGCTCCTCATTACCGGTCCTTTGCTTGCCGATGGGCGCTGGAGTGGTCTTCAGCCGGAAACTATTGCCGCGCTAAGCGAGCTCGCCAGAGCAAGCGCTCTTCCATTGTTGATCGAAGCCGATGGAGCCAGAGGCCGTTTTCTCAAAGCGCCCGCAGCGCATGAACCGGCCATCCCGCCATTTGTGGATCAGGTGATTGTTGTTGTGGGCTTGAGCGCTTTGGGAAAAAGCCTGTCCTCAAAAATCGTCCATCGTCCCGAACAATTTTCGCAATTGGCGAATATTCAATTGGGCGAAAAGATTTCTAAATCTCACCTCGTCCAGCTCTTTAGCCGCGCTTTCAAGGCTTTTATTTTCCACATGATTCAGCAAGACAAGTCGGCGGGCATGGCTGGGAATATTCTTTAGGCTCCCATTCTCGTGAGATAAAAGCTGGACGAGGTGAGATTTAGAAAGCTTTTCGCCCATTTGAATATTCGCCAATTGCG
>PVMS01067093.1_pt1 | contig 31891 bp, 34 predicted proteins | sample 1853461 | NCBI WGS metagenome assembly PVMS01 (sample SAMN08582032, study PRJNA380276) | Marine sediment metagenome, whole genome shotgun sequencing project. | isolation source: ocean sediment barecode stripped | collected 2017
AAATATGCGAATTAAAAAAAAATAAAGAATTTTAAAGAAAATTTAAAATATCTATTTAAATGTCATTGAAAAAGATGCACAATATAACTTGGCAAGAGGTCGCAGCAGGAACAGAGAATTTCGTGGATACTTTATTCGAAGGCGACAATGTAGAAAAAATTTTTCGAGATATGATTCATCAAGCTCACAAAGAAAAAGAAATCGGATGGTTGCCATCGAGTCGATTGGACGAAGACGACATTAACGACGGAACACCCGAGGCAATATCTAAAATCGTGGCGAGATACAGAGGGCGAGTTTCCGAATTCGACAAAAAATCCAAACAAACAAATCAACCGATAAAAGAAATTTACATAACCAACCTGGCCGTATCTAAAAACAACGGACAAAATCATTATTGTGCTTTTTGGATCAACAAAAAGAAACGGTTTGTGCGCATTTGGGACAGTGCGTCCTCGGGATTGTATGGATCATCCTTCTCCGTTTTGTTTCGGAAATCTGCTGAATTACTGTTCACGAAAAATAAAAGTGGAGGTCTTGGATGGGCCGATAATATTTGTAAAGTCTCCAGCACATCTGATGGATCCTCTTTTCAATATGGAGGCGGCTTCTTCGGGAAATATAGATCGATCTTGGCACAAAATGTCTACTGTCATACGTGGACTTTATTTTTTCTGGAACTTCGTCTTTTGGGATCAACGGCAGCCAAAATCGGATGTATTCGAGGATCTCATTATCTGATACCTTTGATGCTGATAAAATTATATTCCCAATGTTTATTGAGGCGAATGTCCAAACAGATGTCGGACAAATACAAGGGTCTGCTCTACATCTGGGACGATAAAAAACAAGAGGTATTTGTGTTGCCAAAATTACAAAAAGGAACACCAGGCGTTTCGTGTGCCCAGCGAGCAGTAGACACCGCAAAGTCCCAATCTTCTATTTTTCATAAAACCCATCAGTGCAAAAATATTATTTAGGGGGTGGGGTTCACGACACTCCACATTGGACAAATAAACCTAGAGCTAGCTCATTATTGATCTTTTTTTATTTTTCATTGGGAAATCAAAATCATCATCACTCATTGTATTTTTCCTTTTTTTTTAAGGATAGCACTTATTTATTTTTCATTTTTGAACCGACTCCTGCTCCTGCTGGATACAGGAGTCTACCATATCCTCCTCATATTCCAATGGAATCCATTCGACATTTTCTACTTCTATTTTGGGAATCTTCGTCACAATAAAGTTGAGATCTTCGTCACAATAAAGTTTTTCTTTTTCTTCTTTGTAATATTCTTTTACATATTGGAGCACATCCAATTTCATGTCTCCGCCAGGAGAAACTTCTTGATCATTTTCGAACAAACTAAAAGGAAGAGAGCATTTTTTTTGAAACATTAAACTATCCGGATGAGGGGCTAAACGTATGTCCATTGTTTTTTATTTTTCCCAATATATTATATTTACGATAACGCAACGCGCGAAAATATTATCGATTGCTTATATTATAAAAAAAGCTTTCACATACATTAAAAAAGATATCATGTCGTTTAGCTTTTTGGAAAATCTTTGGGATACAGAATCTAATTCAGCTTTCACGTCCGAACAAAGTAATCCAGCCGGAAGACGATATGTCGGAGGAGCAGCAGGAATGCACCAACAAACTCCTCAAGTGATGCAGCAGCAGCAACAGCAGCAGACACAGCAGCAGCCAAGTCCTCCGGAACAGACGTACAGTATGACTCAATATCCTCCCGAACCACAACAAGCACCACATATGGTGAGTGCATCGAGAAGCGGAAGAGCGGGAGCTGGTCCGGGTTCTGACGCCAATTCGGAAATGAAGGCATTGCTTCGGGCCACCTTGGGACAACTTTACGAAAATAACAATCAAGAATATCACAAAATTCAACAATTGAAAGAAGGCCGAGGAAAATTGACTAAGAACATTCAGAATCTGACCTATGTGGTGTATGCACTTCTGGCTCTGTGTTTTGTGATGGCGATTCTTCTGATAATTGTATGTTACAAGGTAAACAATTTGGGGCAGCATCAGCATCAGCGTCACCTAGTGTCGAAGCATCATTAGTCTTGTCTCCGCCAGGAGCAGACAAATGCTTAAATTCCGAAATCATCCAAAGCAACATCTTTCCCATGAAAAACGTGCGAAATAAAAAATTAGTCATCGTTTGTTCGCCCTGCTCCATATAGGACTTCCGTAACGGAATATCCGCTTCGATCATTTCCCAAAAGGTGCACGGTTTGAGAGGAATCGTCATCGTTCTCTCTTGATATTCACGGGAGAGATATGTGAGAATTTTATCTTCGTAAAAATCCATGGTATTCATCATGATGCAGGCAGCATATTCCTTCATTGTGAATTTTTTGGGTAACAGGTTTCGACTTCGGACTCGAAATCCCATTACGGTATTCGAAGGGAAAAGGGTTATCGGATAATTATTGTATAAACCTCCATCAATGTAAAAATCACCATATTCCACCGGTTCAAATAGGAACGGGACCGCCATGGACATGGTGACAGCGTCCGCTACGAGGGCATGCGGACTATGATGATAATCAAAAATTTGCACGACTCCTTTCGAAATATTGGTAGTGACAATCTTCAGAACTTTCCCGGTTTCTTGGTGAAATCCCAGAAAAGTTACATTTTCGGGATGAGGGAAACGAAATCGCATCAATTCTAAAATGCGTATTCTAATTTGATCAGTTTGCAACAATCCACAATGACTGTAAAAACGAGTCAAATTCAGTTTGCTCATCAAAGTGGTGGTATCTTGAGCCAAAAACCATTCTTGCATATCTTTGACTGGGATTTTCATTGCACATGCTAGTGATACCAGAGCTCCGATGGAAGACCCTGCATATCCTTCAATTTCGGAAAATAAATCCTTTCCACAAAAAAACCATATTTGTTCCAAAATTTTCAGAGCTCCCAAAAATGCATTTCCTTTCTGAGCTCCTCCAGAAAAAACAAAATTTTTGACAGACAAAATCCAAGGAGGTTCAGCCATTCCAAATGGCTATTTATTTTTTTGAATTTTATTTTTTTGAATTTGGGTCTTTCCATCGCACATTCCATTTGTGGTAGTCTTTTTTATAGAGTGATTCTTCTACCGGAGGAGATTCATTCTGAAGATCTAGGAAGTATAATAAACCGCCCACATCGGACATCGTATGATCACTGATTCATCAAATATGAAATTCCCATCCAAATTGATCCATAACATGAGCTTGGTATTTCCGTGTGAATAAGTACACAAATAATGCGTAACGCCATTGATAGCAGTTTTTAGCAGGCCGGAATTTGTTATATTAATAGTTGGTATCTTGGTACCGAAGGTAGCTTCGTAAACATTTAGTTTCCCATCAAGATTCGTATACATAGGATCTGTATATACACTTCCGATATTAAAAGGGTGCGTGGTAAAATATTCCCACTCAACCCGTAAAGTATAATTATTATTACTCACGTAGTTGGTAGTTAACGTCATATTAAATTGTTCCCCAGGAAAAGTTGTCACATAATGTTGCGGATCTCCATTGACATCACCTGATGATATAAAAAGATCGGACCATCCAATAGTTTCATATGATGATGGATTTCCTGAGTCAGTATTGGCAAATGTATACATGTACATATTACAATTGTAATAATGTTCTGAGCCACTACTCATAGGAATACAATATTGAATGGGTTGAACCCAAGCTTCGGTTGTAGAGGTAATAAGAGGCGGCCACGATAGATTAGCGTTTGCATAAAATCCATAGTTATTCTTAGAGTCATATGTCGTGGTCCCCAAGACCGTAATCGCTCTGAAAAATCCCGGAGTTCCATTCTGGCAAGTTTTTGGATTGGTGGTATCATCATTAAACAAACTTGCTGGACTTTTCACCACCATCTGACGATAATGGCTATTGTGGACCGGCATATTCCAAACTTTGTAGCAATCTTTTATCGGATCTCCTACCTTGTTAGGACCACCATTCAACTTATTGCTATTTCCGTCAATCTTAGCACATTTGTTCCACATGGAAAAAAGGTAACATTTTTCCTTTTTGTCAGAGGAATTATCATTGACGAAACAATCAAAATCATATGTTCTGATATCTCCCGTGACTCTTTCTAATTTCATATGATGATCAGCACAGTCACCAGAGTTAGGAGCGTGTACAGTTTTGTTTGATACTACGCTCTTGGTCGGATAATGGAATAACCTAAATATCGGATATCCATTCTCATTATTCTCATTTTTGAATAATCTGTATCTTGAATCTCCATTGCCGAAGCGCGTTTGCCAAATTAAAAAGGGATGACCAGATAGTATCTTTCTTTTCACAATGATTGCGCTTGATTGATTCTTGTCATTTTTCATCGGAAGTATGCAGGTGGTAATAGAATTATCTATAGTCCAAATAAATCCATTTAAGTAAGGATTGGATTCGGATTCCCAATCATTAAAATCTACTTGCTCGATTTTCATGGGATTATTTGCATAGTTATCATTTCTGTTGTACGGAGAGATACACGAGGCGTAACCATCGCCATTCTCGCCTTTCACTCTGGCTGCAAAAGGCGGACATGGGGGCTGACAGATTTTAGTTAAACTGTTGGTGGGAGAGACTGGATAACACGTGGAACCTGGCAAAAATTGTGGAAATATATTCGTGGCGTATCTCTCAGAAGAGTCTGTCATGCACTGAGATACATTATCCGCATACCGACAAAATCCATAATACACGGCTTGTGATATCGGATCAGTTGTATATAATGTGTTTTCTGAGTTATTGCAGGAAGAATCATTGCAATCGATCAGGCGATAACCCTTGGGGGAAGGTGGTACAAACTCTGACACGATTTTGTTATCCCCACTCGATATTTCTGCATACATTTGAAATTTATAGATCCCCGATTTATTCCCTGTATAATTCGATTTATATAGATAGATGTTCGATTCATCTCCCTTTTGTATGGGATAACCGGACACTAAACTGGCTTTAATGATCTCGTCAGGTTTTGTAGTCTGTGAATTTGGATACCAGACGCGAAACCAAAAATCTGGATTTCGTGTCGTTTCTGTTTGGTCATATTCCCACGTGATCGTCACAGTTCCAGTTGGAGTTCCAGTTTTGGCAGCTGCGAATATTTGTTCCTTGTTTCCGGGTCGACATCTATCATATTTTATAACGACAAACAACAATACCAAAACGAGAATAATTATCGAACAAAAAATAAAAACCCAAAACAAAACCTTCTCACTTTTCATTTTTATTATATATAATCATGAAATATCTGGATGACAAAAAAATAAAAAATATAGGGTGTATCAGATAATAAAGCAATAAATTTTATGTAATCAGTCATTCACTAAAATCACTAGGTAGGAAGAGGGAGGCATTTTGATTGGTCGCACTTTAATTGTTTTATGATACAGTTGTTCTGTCTGATAATCGAAAAGAGAAAATGTAAACGCGGCTTTGTAACCCTTACTCGAAATTAAGAGAGCGATCAGTTCATAATTTTTCAATCCATGAATGAGCAACCCGAAATGTTTACTGACCATCAAACGACCAAAGGTCTGTTGTACCCACTGAATGATCTTCGCAGGTTGTTTTGATGGAAAGCGATTTAAATTCGGAACAAATAGAACTCAGGAATGCTGGAGTGGGCGGTGGGAAAAAGAAAGCTCGAAAGAAATCCATGAACAAAAAGGAAAAATTTAAAAATTTAATTTTCTTTATATGTGTTGATGTCCACATAAAAAGGGCCCTTAGCATTTCAGAAAGAAGATTAGGTAAAAGAATTGATAAATATTTAAGGGCCCTTTTATGTGAACAGTGACTCATATGTTAAATAATATTTCTCTGAAAAGTAAACTCAGGCGAAATGAAAATTTGCGGTGCTGATTCCGTTCGTCTTCTGGTAGGACAAGGCGGGTAAGTCTGCCTTTTTTTACTACCGAAAATCTTAACCACACTTGGCCGAACCTAAAAATCCACTACTTTCTCTGGTGTACCTTCACGGCACGCGTCCAACTTTTGGTGCGAGGCACAATATATTATATTTGATAAGAGTAAATAATGTCAACTTATATTGTATATGAAAATAATGGAACCATCACGGGTACGTATGCAGATTTAGCTTCGGCTCAAGCAGGAGCTCAATCCTTGGCCGATATATGCGCAGCTGGATCTCCCACCCTATCTGTACAAAATACTTCAACTTTTTATACATGTGTGTTCACTTTGAACACTTCTCGAAACGAATCCGGGATTATTTTATCAACAAGTCAGCAATCTATTAATAACTCGTGGTTAATTAAAATTTTGAATACTCCTTAAACGTAAATTAAAATATTGCGTTTAGATTCATATATGTGTAACTAACAATGGTCCAATTAAATATTCAAGGCACGAACTGAAGTTTTTGAACGCCTAATAAAAATTTATTGTGTTCAACCCTAAACCCTGATTTTAGAATGAAGATCCAGGAAATTTATTTTAAGCTGCTTTTTTGATATTTTGTTTAGTTTTCTGATATCTTCCTCTTTTGGAATTCTAAATTTCTAGATAAAATTGTTCTCATGGGAAATTTATTGCATTGTTTTTTCTAAAGTTAACTGTCACGCAGAAAAACTATGACTACCAACATCCGCCCCGCCCCGCCCCGCCCTTTGTGTAAAGATAAAAGTGAAAAGGGATCCAGTCATAAATTACTAGTTCAATTAGACAAGCTCAAAGTACGCGTTGAAAATTTGGAAACAGCCATAAACAAGATGCCATTTCTTGCGCTAAAACTCTGTGTTTTTCATTATTGGGGTCGAATTTTTTCGACATCCATTTGACGAAATCCGCACCATTTTTAATGTGGTTTTGTTCCATTTCTCTTTTACAAAATTATCAGGATTCTTTTACTATTGCAGGGGTCTCCTTCGCAATCGTTTCTTGGCTCAAATTCGCAGCATTGATATTTTGATAGAGAAAGATTATTTAGAAAGGAAAAATGGCAAAGAAGATTGCTACGCGTACATCAGCTGAAGTCATGCTCTTCAATTAGAAAGGAGCATATCTTTTATTTTATTATATAAAAACCAAAACAAAAAAAATGCGTTTGCGATATATATATATATGCAAAGATTTCATGTGGTAAAGAAAAAACCGATGCGGTCTCTCCCAAACAAAACAAATGCGATCTCTCCCAAATGGACCAGAGAACAGAGGGGCGTGATAACATCCTCGACTAAAAAAGTAGGAGTGCGAATTATCGATGCGACGGCCGGATCTGGAAAAACCACACTTTTAACTGGCGTCGCAATCGAAAATCTGAAACATCATAAAAACACTTTATTCATTTCCTTGACCAATTCCGTTCGATATGAAATAGGAAAAAGTCTACGTTGGCAATTAGAAAAATTGGCAAATATAAAAATAATCGTGGAGGAAAGACACCAGGCCAATCACGATTATTTCGATGTCTCTATGGACGGCTCCCTAAATCTAGAAATTCAAATAGCGACGATAGATTCCTGGATTCACCAATGTTTGATCGAATTGGGATTTGAAGTGTCCGACGCTTCTATTATGTCAGTAGGGGGGATGACTGATGCTGATCAGAATGAATATGAGAAGAATTTCCTCAAAAGTTTACTTCCTTTTCATGTTGACAATTATACCAAGAAACGAGAAGCATTTTTTATCGCATTGTGCCACGGACGTATCCCGAAGGAAGCCTTGGCCAAATATGATATTTTCATGTTGGACGAAGTGCAAGATCTGGACCAAATCTTTATCGATATTTCGGTGTTGATAGGAGAGTTATTCGCGAAACAAGGGAAATCCGTGTATTTTGCTGGCGACATAAATCAACATATTTTCGGAAACGCCACCTGCATGGTGATATCTGAACTGAAAAAGCGACTATCGAAATCTCTAGGACCTTCCAAGCTTTTATGGCTCCATAATTTGACCATCTGTTTCCGATGTCCTCCAGCTCATTTGAAATTCGTAAATCATTTGTTCCCGGATCAACGTCCCACGCGTTGGGCAAAAGGCAAGGCCGACGGCGAACCCCCTATTTTGTTGGGCGTTCCCAGTGGTCCAGGAATTTACAAAGTCAAGGCCAAAGCCGAGAAGATCGTGGAAGAAATATGCCAAGCGATCAAGGATGGGTACTCTTTGAAAGACATCGTGATCATCAGTCCGTATTCGAGAATGAATGGTGTGTATTGCCAACTCGAAAATATTTTATCCCACAAATTTTGCAAAACCTCCGAAAAAATAACGTGGTTGTACACGGACGGGGAACATTGCGCGGATTGGTCGAGAGCCTTGGATAAATTGACACTCTCCAGCATTCATGCTAACAAAGGAAGAACCCATAAGATGGTTATCGTCTTGGGATTGATTGACGGAGCCTTGCCGAGATTAAAAGTCAAAGACTTCTCTTCATCGAAGAGAATCGACTGGCATACGGAAGAATGTCTGCTTTTCGTGGCACTGACCAGATCCAATGGACGTTTGGTTTTGGTAATTGAAGAAGATTCGGAAAAATTAACGTATTTTTTGCGACGAGCTTTCAAAGACGGCCAGGAATTGCTGAAATACTGCACTCCGAGATCCTCTGCTTCCCAAATTCTGGGATGGAAATGGAACACCGATGCGCCATCACGTCAACCCATGACGATTTCGAAAACGGTCACGGGATGGGCCAAAGAAATCAAACGATTGGAGAATATCCTGAATTGGATCCCACAGCCCACGATTCACAAATTTTCAAATAGTACCTGTTCTCTCACTTCTTCTAAAAATGATGAAATTCCAGAACTTTTGAAAACCCGAAATTTATTGGATATTTATGGGCACTTTGGCTCTTTGGCCTATTATCGAGAATTAAGAAAATTACCTTTACCTCTATTGGCTTATAAACATGCCATAGTCACTCCTATGAACAGTGTCGCGAATGCCTTTCGTTTTCGACGAGCTGCTTTGCGAGAAATGGATGATCCTGATCTTTCCGAAAAAGAGATAGCCACTTGCGTTCTTTCAGGTATGAGAGAAAGCAGCAAAGCAGAAGCAGAAGAAATTTTACGATTAGCTTCCGAAATGATTTATAGACCATATGCTCACATCATTTCAGAACGATCCATGGGAGGGCACGGAATCACCACGGTTTTGAGGAGCATCAAAGATTACGAAAGAGATGTTCCCACGGAAGAGTTGGATCCTAATACTCTCTGGGCTCTTTCATTGGCGATGGGAGCCATGAACACTGGCAGATTTGAGAGACCCTGGTTGAACTCGCAGCTCCATTGCTCCGTTTTGCATCATACCATTTTACCGAAATTATGGCACAATATCAAAGAAGCCGCTAAATTTATCGGTTCGAGAACTACAGGGATTGAAGTTCCGGTCTATGACAAAGAGTACTCACTCGGAGGACGGATCGATTTGGTACTGAATGATGGCACCATTTTGGACATCAAATGTCCAATTTCGGAAGGCTATCCGTCCAATTCTTGGGTACAATTGGCTCTCTATGCCAGACTGGCCGACTGGAATGTGCCATATATCGGCGTTTTGGATTTGGCTCATGGGAAGTTAGAATACGTAGCAGTCAAAGAAGAATCATTGCAAAATATTTTGGAAAACGGGAAAAAATATTTAATCGAATCCGGCTATGTTGAAAATGTGTAAAAAATAAAAGAAAAATTAATAGGATCTGTCGTCATCTGTCATCTGATCATAGCAGGAATTTTTCAGATTATCTTTTAAATCATATAGTTCAATCATTTCTTCCCTGATAGCAGAAAAAACTATGGACATTTTTTCATCGCTTGCATCCATCCCAGAACATTCAATGAGAATGTGACGATTTTTTTGGGTCTCTCGAACCCACTCGGAGCAATGAGAGCATTTGTTTATATTTCGATGAGAATTTTCGTTATTCAGATGTTCTTGCATTAAAATTGATCGAATCGGCACGCGACAGATTTCACAGATGATACTGGTGATTTTTTTGCACTTGTATCTCTCATGCCTGCTTTTATTTACGTATGTTTTGAATTCTTTTTTACACCACGCACAAATAGTGGAATTCTCGTCCTGCGAAAAAATAAATTTTAAATACGCGTCGGAAGAAAGTGGTTGAGCATGAATTCTATGCTGCTCTCTATGAACGATTATTTCTTCTGAAGTCTCGAATTTTTTTTTGCAGATTGGACACATAAAAATATTTTCTGTCATGATATTTTATATTTTTATTAAACTTTTCTTTTTTCATAGGACGATACAAACGCAGAAACAAATATAGGATGTCTCGTTCTTTGATCATGCACATTTTTCCTCACCTGTGAAAAGTTAATACTGATCGGAAATCAAGTTTTTGACACCTTCTTTTCGCTTTTAGGAACTGCCACTCCAAGATCCCTCCTTCGAATCCTGACTCGAATATCTGCGACGATCCTTGATTAGTTCATCCTTTTTCTGTTTAAATGCTATCATTTGCCTTCTCTGTTCTTCTCTTCTCTTTTTCTGTTGCGGTCGCAATGGTAATTGAGGTTTTTTTCGTGATGTTGTTTTCTTTGGGGATTTCTTTGGGGATTTCTTTTGGTGTACTTTTGATGCACCAACAAATTGAAATGGCATTTTCCTTTGGCGTACTGGGGACCAACTACCTGCTTGTTGTTGACCTTGTAGATATGATTTTTTGTATTTATCTATTGTGTATCCTAGAGATTTTTGTGCCTTCTGTCGATCTGTTAATCTTTTCTTTCTGGGTGATATTTTCCGTAAACGCTTTCCTCCTCCGATGGCGGACAATAGATTTATAGGGACATCAGGAATATCACGTCCATAATAGTCTTTTTTTGAAATTCTTATTTTATTTGGAGAACGAGCTCGTGGACCAGATGTTTTTCTCAATGATTTTCCTCTATGGATTTGCCCAAGAATAGGTTCTCTCTTAAGTGACTTTCGTCGTGGACCAGATGTTTTTCTCAATGATTTTCCTCTATGGATTTGCCCAAAAAGAATATCTCTCTTAGGTGGTGACTTTCGTCGTGGACTCTTTGTTTTTCTCAATGATTTTCCTCTCTGGATTTGCGCAAAAAAAGCCCCTTGTGGACTTTGACTTTGTATTTTTCTCACAGGACCTCTCCATGGAATCTCTTGGGGTGTAAGATATTCCATTCTTCTAGGGTCTCGAGGTGGCAATTGTGGGAATGTAAGATATTCCATTCTTCTATGGTCTCGAGGTGGCAATTGTGGGGGTGGGAGGTCCTTATAAACGCATCCTGTGCCTGGGATCCACTTACAATGGGGCTCACCACAGTTGGGCTTTCGCACACGCGAGCATGGGTTTTTTTTTTTCCACAGATTTTTTTGGATATCGTTTTTTTGGGGCATTTTCATCCCAGTGTCCAATCTCATCTATCATCTTGAATTGGGTCTGTTTGCCAGCTAATCGACCACTTCTTCTTGGCATTTGAGTTTATTATATCATAATATTTTATTATTATCATCTGATACATCTTCAGTTTAAAAAAATAAATTTATATGGATATGGTTTTATTCATATCGAATGCTGGGCTTGGACAGCTTCTATAACCTTTTTGATTGCAGACCAAATGCACGCCGTTAATTACACTGTCTCTATTCTGATGGGTGTGTCCATAAATCCAGAAAGCAATTTTGTTGGAGGATTCTTCTGGTAGATAATCCAAAAGGTCGGTTCCGTATCCGGTAGAGATGTCAAAAGACGGTCGAATTCTCGCAATGTTCAGATCGGGAGCATGGTGAGTCACGACGAGGCATTTTTTTTGCAAAAAAGATTTGTCAATGAGTTCGCGGATCGTTTCCCATTCAGTTTCGAATAATTCATTGTGATTCGCAATGCTGTGCTCTCTGATTTTTACAAAATCATTCATCATGTAATCTACAAGAGCTCCGCGATCTTCCGGAATGTGAGACCACAGAGTCGCACCAATGATCGGAATATTTTCGATCATTGTGATTCCTGGATTCAATAGCCTGAGTTTTCCGGAATGCTCGGGCACGGAGAGAACTTCGGCACATAATTGTTTGAGGAGACGTTTTCCTTCATGGATGGAAGTTCCGTAATATTCGTGATTTCCCGGAACATAAATCACAACTCTCCATTGGTAGACACAATAAATCAAAAAGTTTTTTAAAACTTGATATTGGCCTTTGGGAAAAACTTTCCCAATGTCCCCTGCGAGGATCAAGAAAGGTGCAATGGCTTTGAATTTTGGCAATTTGTTGGGTTTGTAATATTCCAAATGAATGTCAGACATAAATTGAAAATCTACATGATCATCCATTGTTTTGTTCTCTTTGCTGCTCCTGACGGAGATTTAGTTTATCAGACCTTTTTTTGCAATAAAATGCTAGGTTTATTAGAAACATCCTTTCTTCTGAGAATTCGGAGGCTTTTTTCTGAATCGAAGTTTCCATTTGTTGGTCTTTCCGGAAATTACAAAAGTATTACTTCAATATTTTTATCCTTTTGTGCTCTGGAGTAAATTTCTTCCATACTCCCAGAAGTTTCGGAAATAATTTTTTTCCAAAAGTCCGGAATGTAAGTACTGATAAAAATCTTATCAGTAATTTTGTTATTTTTTTCGCTTCGAAAAAGAAGGATCAGATCGTCCCCTGGTGGCTTTCGGAGAAAATGGGTTTCTATTCCTTTCTTATGCCTTTCACTCAGAGGTTCTCGCGCATCATGGTACACCCCACCAAATATCATGATAGGGTAAAATTTAGAATTTGTGCTTGATGACCCAATTTCATTTTTGGTCCATAAAATATTCATAAAATTTGCTTCTTTCCAAGGGCTTTCAAATTTCAATTCCAGGGAGCTATGACTTCTTTCCAACATTTCACTTTCTGAATATACATAGTGAAAAAATGGTAAAAAAATATTCATGTTCAACACCCCATTTTTTTTGGCAATCAATAGATGATGGGGATGTAAAAATACCGGTTCGTGTGTTAATGAATATTGGAAGTTGTTTATGTCCAGAGAAGAATTGTCTATGTCCAGAAACGAGTTATCTCCAGCATCGGAACATTCTTTCCAAATTACGAAACCTACGAAAGCTCCTAGTATGAGAAGAATACTCACAACGATCAAACACAAGAATATCTGCTTCATACTTTTTTTTTATTATTCTGCTTAGGTTTTATTACATTCGAGGGCGAATTCCGGCCGATAGCATGCACCCAAGGGCCATTCCAGTACACATGCAAAGAGAAATTCCAACAACAAAATAGTACCAGTTCATTTTCCAGGGATATTTTTCTTTGGAATGAATCGCATGTTGACTTTCGATGCGCGAAAAAAAGTAATAGGTCAAAAAAATTCCCAGACCGAAAATTCCTCCTGCTATTGATGACAAAAAATGTTGCTTATCGTGAATTTTGGGATCCCAATAAAAAAGAGAATTTTTTTTGGATGAGGTACTCATATATTTTTTATTATATAGATGTACGTTTTAAAATTATTGATTTTGAAAAAAAAATGTGGAATTTAAAACAAACAAACGATATGAATTTGAGCACAGAAATTCATAAAAAATTTTGCAATGAATTGCGGAAAGTGGATATAGAGAACACCCCAAAAGTTCCTCATCATAATGAGATGATTCCAGCGTTGGTATATAAAGTGTATGATGGAGATACGTGTAAAGTTATCATACTGCATGGTTATGTAATACCTATGAAATTATCCATTCGGATTCATGGTATTGATACTCCTGAAATTCGGTGCTATTCACAACAAAGTCTCCATCCCGAGCTTGAAAAAAAGGCAGGTCTGTTTGTGAGAGATTATGTGAAAGAATTGTTGGAAAATCAAATCGTATCCTTGCAAATCCTGGATTGGGATAAATTTGGAGGTCGAGTATTAGGCACCATATATTTACCCGATAGTGTTTCTAATAAGGAAGGGGAGGGAGTGAATACGACTCTCACCACACACCTGATAGGAAAAAAATTTGGAAAACCTTATCACGGTGAAAAAAAAAAAAAATTTGAAAAAGAGGAATTAGAATACATAATAAATTCCTTTGTATGAAATGTCGGCAAAGATTTGCACATATTGAACAGCAGAAATATGTTACATAAAAATGTATTTGAATTGATTTTAAAATAAAAAGGAACAAATATTTTTATATTTTAAATTCCACTTCCAAAGTGGAATTCCTCTCCACTAGAATTCTTTTTGCGTTGCACAACCAAGCATCTTTTGCCTCTTTCGCAGATGGATAGCGCCCGCGCTCTCTGGGTGATCGGCATCCATTCTGATCCATTTTCATAGGGACCTCAAATTCCGTCGTGAGCTTGCTCTTTTCTGGAGTATTGACATAATAATTCCATCCCCCTTTCCAGTTCGACGATCCCACACGCCAATCCACGTAATTTGTCCCTTCTGATACCAACTTCGACTTGCGTCCTCCACGGAGGGTCTTGGATGGAGATTGAGATTGAGATTGAGATCGAGACGACATTTGGGATTTTGGAATTGGAATTTTAAGTTTGTAACTTAAATCCTGCTATCACCTAGTAAATTTTCCTTATTTGTATAAAATAAGTTTTTACGGGTAACAAAAAAATTTACGGCTCATGAAAGCTGTTTTCGCGTAACACATAAATGTTATTTTTAGGACCGTTTTCACCCTTCAGAACCGTTTTTATCTTTTTTTAGAAATACTTGGTCTTTCAATAAAATCTTTAAAAAATCTTGCAACTTCCTAGCTATTGAAATCTGACAAACTATTCTCAGCACGAATATCTTTTGAGAAGCCCATCTTTTAAGAAAGGAATCAAATTTATTTTTTAAGGAACGGAATTTAATTTACAGGAAACAGGAGTATTACTATTGGTCAGACCAACTATTTGAATGAAATCAAATAAATAAATTGATTGATATCGGCGATCATTTCGTCCAAAATGTTACACAAGTCCGAATTGCTTTTCACTTTGCATGTCTGACTCGTGGCTGATTCTAACGTTTTGATGATGCTTCTGCAATACGATGCTATATTTTTGTCAGAGATGGATTTGATTTTCAAATTTTGGTTGAGATGTGGAATCCTCCCCTGTTTCCCTTGATAAACTTCCAGAAATTTGTCGTATTTTTTTCCGAAACTCTTGTACAATTTATCCGTAGCCTTGTGAACGCCGTAAGAAGATGTTTGGAAATGAATGAGTTTAAGTGTGGAATGAAACTCAATAAATATTATCAATAAATTTTGTATTTTCATAAAGCTTTATTTTTTTGGGAATGTTTTTTTTTGGTCCGAGCTTTTCTTAGGTGCTGGTAGCACTTTCGATACCATTGTCACTTGTTGCACATCTTCTTCTTCTTCGTCATTCTTATCATCTTCTTCATCTTCTTCTTCTTCTTCTTCTTCTTCATATTCGTCATCCTCATCATCATCCTGCTCATCTCCTTCGTCGTAGTATTCATTATCGTCCTCTTCTAAAGATATATCATCCATGGATTCGTCTTCGTCATCTTCATCAGGTTCGTACAAATCCGTCTCTTCAGGTTGTTCCTCGATTTTTTGTAAATCTTTCTCTTCGGTTTCGTTATAGTAATTCAAATCGACGTCTCCCAACATAAGCACTTGATAAATTGCGCTATCTTCGGGTTGATATCTTTCTGCAGGTTTTCTCCGTCGCGAACCCGTAAGTATGTTTTTTTCATCCAAACCTTCTTTTGCGAGAACCGAAATATTTTTCACAGGGACGATTTCTTTAAATGAATCTTCATCTTCGTCTGAACCGACCACAAAATCTTTCAGACTACCTTCTGTGTCATCAGGATCATCATCCGACATGGATTCCAATGTAGAATTCTCCTCGTCATATACATCGCCTTGAGACGCTTTAAATTCATCTGAAAAATAGTCTACAATGTCGCTAATGTGAGGCGAAGACATTTTTATCTTACAATATTTTTTTTATTTTTATGAATTTACATTTTATTTTTCGATCATTTGCAACGCATTCTATTTCCTATTACTGATTCAAAAAATCAATCTTTTCTTTCTGAGTCAACTGTCTCTCCCCCGAACTTACACTTTGTTTTATTTTTTCGTACACGTCTGCTACTTTTTCATGTGCCTTATGTTTCCCCAATAGAACCATCGAGACCACAATTAGACAAACTGCTGTGGAAATCGATCCGATAATTAACCCGACAATATTGATAAAATGAAGGTTCTTTTTCACATCTGAATTCTCATATTCATCGTCAGACATCCCACAACCATCGTCAGATTTGATATATGTTCTTATTTTTTTTGCGTCAAAAACCATTATCCATGCAATGACTGCAAAAAAAAGAAAAATCGCAGCCACGATCCAAAAGAAAACGGGATGAGTAGTCTCATATTTAGATTTTGCGCTTCGATATGCTTGAGCTGGTGATGATATCATTTTTATTTTTATTCAAAGCGAGTGATATTTTTTTTGATCATTCCGGTTTGGACTTTGTTTTTTGATGCCAGAAAAAACCGACAATGATAATGAGCAAAAATAATGCAGATATTCCCAAAATCACTCCAGTTATGATTGTGATAAAACCGAGGTTATGCTTGACTGACGAATCGTCATATACATCCTTGTCTCCATCCATGCATGTGTTCACAATATAGTCTTGTACGTTCTTAATATCTGCGAGCATCCATGCAGATAACCCAAAAATAGCCAGTAAGAGTATAAATTTTAAAAATCCCATTGCTGAAAAATTTTTTTCATATTGGGCGTGGATATCTTGGGAAACCATTTTAGGAAGATCTCTTTATTTATTTAAAATATTATTTATTCATCATTTTTATATTCTTTCCCAAAGTTGATTTTTCAATATTGAAAAAATTATCACCTGGACCACCAATCCAATATTTTATGAGATAAGTGCCTCTTTTTTTGGCTTTCCACCGAATTTCATTGTTTTTCAGTGGCACAAATGTTTTCTGTTTGACAACATCTTGCTCTTTGTCTAGAATGCCATATATAGGATATGTGTGGTTGGCACCTTTATAACTTTTGACAACTCTTCCTTCCGGTGAAACTATGAAAATTCTTTTAATGAAGTTTTTTGGATTTTCAAAACAAAATTGTAAATTTATATTTTGTTGTGGATGCTCAGCGGTCCTGTCTCCGCCAGGAACAGTCACTTTGGCAAAATACATCTCAAGTCCAAATCCTTGCCAAGGACCCCAACAATTCCGCTGATGACTGTCATTTGTGCACAATTTTTTCCCATTTTCAATTTCTTCTATTGGTCTTGTAAAGGGACACATATTTTTTACAGAGGTAGTATTTTTTCAGAAATAAACTATGCGATGAACGCTCTTCCCGCCAGAAAAAATAGGTGCCACAAAAAAAATATGAATTGCACAAATCCTGGTAAAATCCAAATCGTAACTGGACCCATGTTTGCTTCCAAAAGTTCCTTTTTGTTGGCTCAGATTCGAAGAGAAAAAATCATAGGAACCAAATGCATGATTGTCGGCTGGTCTGGCGATCAAAGGTCCCAATGTTATTTAAAAACCCACAATTACGAAAAAATTCGGGCTACTTTAGTGACAAATTTAAAGGAGCTCTTTTCCTCGGAGGAATATCAAGACAGCACAAAACTTTTCATAGACGAAGGACATTTTTTTGCTGATCTGTGCGATTCCGTTTTATTGATGGCTCATCGTGATGGGAAAGACGTATTAGTGGGAGGACTCTATGCAGATTATACTTCAACACCTTTCGGAGAAATGGTCAACTTGATGGCTCATGCAAAGGTAAAATTTTTGACAGCCTTGTGCAAAGAATGCAAAGATGGAACCGAAGCCATTTACACAAAATACATTGGCGATTCTTCTTGCGGAGAAAATGATGATTCACGCCTCATTGTGGGTGGTGCTGAAAAATATATGGCCGTTTGTTCCAAGCATTTTTTGGGATTCGAGTAAATTTAAGAAAAACGTAAAAAAAAAAGAAAATATTGTTATTATATTATTATTTATTTTAGGGAATTCGTGATGCTTCCTCCATGCGGAGGGAGGGAGGCATATCAAACCAAATTCTATTTGTTTGCTACGTTGTTTAAAGACATCAGATTGGTTGTGGAATACCATTTGCAACGAACATTTTTATTTGTAATAACCTTCGGCACTCTCAGCGTAGTCTGATAGTTTGATGTGCTCCATTTTCTCAATGTCCAATTTTATATCCACGAAGGTGTAGCCTGGAAAATTTTGCGCAATAAAAGATTCGATCGGAATTAACTTTTTCTCTTTGTCTTGATTCAAACGATGCTTTATTTCACCGTTGCTATTTTTGTAAGAAAAAGCTAAAAACTGCGGATCTGTTCGACTGGTCCGAATAAGAAAAGATCGATTTGGAAGCGACAATAATATTTCAGAGGCCTGAATTCGATTGATCAGTCCCAAAAAGCCATCTCCAGACAATCGCTCCTCAAATTTTTCGGTAAACGTTTCATCAAAAGAACCAATTATGTTCACGATGAAATTGAATTTAACTGGAGTAATCAGGTCGTCTTCTGGAAAATTAAGAAAATATTTTAAATGAGAACGAAGTGACCGTGTGATGTGAAATTGGTGAGATTCGAGCATTTCAATGAAATCGTCAAAAGTGACATAAAAACACAAAATTCCAAACGATTTTCTCCATGCGCTTCTGGCAGAAAGGTCCTCAATCAGATTCAACGGAGAATAAAGCAAAGAACTAGAAGAATGTTCGTTAGACGGGAACATCTTCTCCATCTCTATCCAATACCATCGAAGTTTAAGCTCAAAAATGTCAAAATTGTTGGTTATTGTATTTGTTCCCAGTGCAATTTTTTCGAGAATTTCCGAAAGAACCAAAAGTCGATTTGTGACGAGTTCGATAAAACGTTGGAAAATGACACAATTTTTGATTTCGTTTGGTTGTGTGGATACATGAGCAGTGAGCAGAGTTATTGTCTCTTCGAGAAATTGCAGTCTGCATATACTTTCTTTGCATAATTTTAATATACGACTATTACACAATCTGTGAATATCTCGAATCGTGTTCAGCATGGTATTGATTTTGTTGAAAAACTCCAATACCACGTCGTCGTACACATTATCATTTAAACTCACCGTCAGTGCTGCCATTTTAGTAAACCCCTCCCCTCAAAAAAAAATACAGATTTTTAAGAAATTTTAATTCTCGCTCTGTAAAAAATAAATATTTTCAAACAAAATATTTTTTATTTATTTATTGAATATTCTTTGGCGTAAGGTTCGCAGTGAGTTTTACAATGTTTGTATCCCATATACTCCGAATCTCCATGAGAAGAATTTCCATGAGAAGAATTTTTCATTCCTGTTTTTGAATGATACAAATTTGATTGATCGTGCTTCTTGATATTCACCAGACAACGCACGTTGGTGGGCTTGATAGCACCATTCTCTTGTGAAATTTGCTTTTCGTAATATTCTCGTTCCGCCTTCTTGCTGGGGCAATCATTATTCATATCATTTAACATATTTCGCACCTTGGCATTCATCTGCATCCCTTCGTTTTGTTGATAGTCGTGACACATCGAAGTAGCTGGCGTGCCGCCATAGTACAAATTTTTACTCAATTCGGTTTTCGTCTGTCGGCATCGACACGGACAGCACCGACAGGATACACAAGGAGTGTATCCTGTGCAATATTTTTTGCGAGAATTATCACAAGAGGATTCCATGGTCTTTCGTATTTTATATATCTTGGCAGAAAATAAATTACTTTTTGTTTTGTTTCTTCACTGCTATGCATGCTATCCTCTCGGGCAGTTGCAAGGAAAAAAAGACCAATATTTTTATTTAGTAAACAAAATATCTAAAAACTCCACTTCGTGTTCAATTGAGCGTACAATATCGTTTTTTCCGCAAATGATCGCATCTCCTGCATTTATAAAATATTCTCGAAATGTATCGCTCACTTTGGCAGAAGTTAAGAAAATAATTAAATGCTCGTTGTCGATAGACTTCGATAATGGAATTTTTCCAGGATCTGATAAATATGTCCACCAAGTTCCTCCGAAATTTACAGATATTTTTTCTTGATCTTCATCTTCATTGCATATGAGGAAATGCATATGAGGAAAATCTAATAATTTGTTTTTTAATATATCATGAAGCAAATCAAGTGTGTCACATGTACATATAAATTTTCGTTCAAACCCTGGCGTAAATCTTCCGATATATTGATGTCTTTCTATTTTAATGAGCAGTTCTATGTACATCATAGTATCATCTTTCGAAAGAACTTGATTTAGGATTTTTATTCCAGTCTCCATAGTTCTTTTATTTGAGTGGTTTTTTTCCCTTTTTAAAAAAAATATAAAACAAACGATCGTAGTATTGATTGAGTCCACAAGCAAAATAAATCTCGAAAAATAAGAAGACCCTGAAATTTATTTGACACCAAAATTCTTGGCAAGTGTTGGTAGCTTTTGAAAATGGACGTTGTCAACTCTCTGTGTTTTTTTTGCGGAAAACGACCCTTCTGAAATCGGAATTCGAGCATCAAAGAAAAATCGGGCGTTTTCCCATTCCACAACAAAATAACCAATTTCACCATCCTCGGAGAAACGAATACTTTTTGCACAGCAACAACTTTCTTTTTCAAGAGTTGCTACCAACGAATATAAGGAGTCCAAATAAATATCCTCTTCATTCTCAACACACGACTCGAGATGATCGAGCAAACTTTCCCATGGAGTCAAAGCAACGGGTGATGCAGGTTGGATTTTTTCGCTTGACATTTGTTTATTTAAAAAACATTTTTTCGAAAAACAATTTCCAACTCTTCATTTAGTTTTATTCACTAAAAATGAATATGATAAAAATCTAGATAATAAAAAAACATCGTTTTGAATGTCAGATGAAAAATATTCCACCATTCTTTCTATTTTAGATGAGCACATTCAAAATCACAGGCGTAGGTCGCTTCGCTCCGGCCTCTGGCGGTCCAGAAACCATTTCTGTAATGGGTCCGAACAACAAGGAACAAAACAGCTTTCAGAAAATAGCAGAAATCGGGTAGCAAATGTACTAAAAATTGTTTTTACAGAAGACTTTATGGAAACCATCGACATGGAGGGAGCGAAAAAATTCTCATTTGGCGTAAACATTTTTGAAGAGATTTGGATCATTTGGAAAAAAAATGAAAATGAAAAATTGCGTAGGCTGGTGATCGAGATAGGAAAAAATTATATTGAAATCGATTTCTCTAGTGAACTAGAACCTTCCTTTTATTACCTACACGAAAAAAACAATATCAAAAACACAATTGGACGTTTTTTGGAAGAAATGTACTCAAAAAAATAAGAGGAAGGGAGCGTTCGAAATTCAAACAAGATTTATTTTAGAATCATTTGAATAAAAATAGTAGAACTATGACGGCAAGATCCGAGAGTCCCGTTGACGCCAGGAGCACTCCTGTCGAAAATTTCGACACCAGGAGCAGCTACCTAATTGATTGGGAAAGAGAACTCAGTCACAGAGAAAGGGATCTGAGTCATCAACAAAGGGATTTGTTTCAGAAAGAAAAATCGATTTGGAATTGGGAGCGGGATTTATTTCGTTGGAATATGTGTTTGCAAGAGGAACATAATCGACGTACTTCATCAAATTCATCTGAAAATTCAGAAGCTCCGCCAGTAAATTATTACGGACCTCCAGTACATGCCCATCAAGCACCGCGGAATAGAAACAATACCAGACGAGGCTCAGAACGAGGCTCAGGACGAGGCTCAGGACGAGGCTCAGAACGAGGTTCAGGACGAGGCTTAGAACGAGGCTCAGGACGACGTGGCAGAGGAAGAGGAGGCGAGTACCGAGGTAACTCTACCCAGGACGGAAGTCGTCCTAGCCCCAGTCAATATCAGACAGAATACACTCAACAGTTGGAAGATGCTGAGCCAAAAAAAGAAGAGGAAGAAACAACAGAAGTGGAGTTGGAAGAAAATATTCCTGTTTGCAAAGAATTTCAGGAACAACAACTACTCAAATCCTGGGCTGACATATGCTCCCCAGAACAATCTTAGAAAATACAATCTTCAATAAAAAATCCTTTCTTTTTGTAATATCTCCTTCGTGCATGTCCCGATCCCAAAAATGGATCAATGTTATCCCATATGTCCACAATCAATGGAATGTCCTTTTCCGGCATTTCTCTCAAAATTCGGCCGGTGGCTTGAATTACGTCACTGACCGGAGACCCCATGATCAAGGTATCCAATTGGGGAACGTCTAGACCTTCACGTGCTTTCTGATAAGTCGCCAAAATAATTTTCTTTTTCAGGGATTCATCTCGTTCTTTTTGATTGACTTCTCCGGTGCAAATTCCGAAATTGCCTTGAAAAAGCATGTCTTCTTTCAATTTCTGTTTCAGCCATCTCACCATCGACAATCTTTCGGTCAAAAAAATCATCGTGCGTCCGTCCATATAACATTTAGTTATCTCATTCAAAACCATTTGATTTCGACTTTCCTCCTCAGCCAGATCATTGAGCATCCGAGCACGATTGTGCTTGGTTCCTCCTCGTAACATCCGCACACGTATTTTGGGTTTGTACTCGATCATTTTCACATTAACGCGCACAAAAGGTCGAGCCACCGAAAATCGTATGGGTCCACATGACCAAAATAAAAGTGGATTCATGCCATCTTTTCTATAAGCCGTAGCACTCAAACCCAAAATATGAGCCACTGGTATCTTCGTCAGAGCGGAGGAAAAAAAACGACACGCTATACGATGACATTCGTCGACGATGCAAAGACCAAATGTATCCATGTCCTCTGTCGGATAGTCGCGACTCGAAATGGATTGGATCATTCCCACAACGAAATCCTTCCCTTTCACATCGCAGGTATTTTGCTGAATTCGGCCCACTGTAGCTTTCGGGACGAATCGTCCTATTCTATTGATCCATTGTTCTAGCAAATCCACGGTGTGAACCAAAATTAGAGTTCGCATGTGTTTGGTCACGGCGATGGCCAGCGATATGACGGTTTTCCCTGCACCACAGTAATAATTTAAAATGGATCCCGAGGTTGGGGCGGAATTCATGGTATTGATGGCTATGTCGTGTCCTTCTCTCTGAGGGGGGTTTTCTTCTTTCAGTGTTCCATAAAATTGGACAGAGTCCGACATGGGAACTCCCGGAGAAATCTCCACTTGTTCAGGAATGCCATATTTTTCGATCCCGTAAAATCTCGGAACGTTGATATAATCCTCATTTTCTGTGTACGCATTGAAGCTAAAATCCTCTTTGGAAGCGGCAGCATCGTAGAGTTTGGGTTGCATGAACAGATCTTTTCGAATTTCTTCCAATTGCTGTTTTGTTGCGGAATGTTTCGAAATGTGAAACATTTTCCCAACTCTGTTCTGCTGTGTGATTTCCATAGACTGTTTCCCTGTTTCCATAGACGAAGACTCGGCCCAGACATTTTCAGAGTCAAAAACTACAGGACCCACACTCCATCCGATCAGAGGATGATCATAGCTCGGAGACGATGTTAATCCCAAAATTCTTTTAACATTCCACAAATTCAAAAAATTCGCAAAAAAAGGAAGATCAATTCGATTCACATCATCCAAAATTACGAAACCGTAGGTTTTCAATAACTCATCATTGAAAATCTGGATCAGCTTCGGGGTGAAAACCAAAATATCATCATTCGCATTGGGAAAAAATTCTCGAATCGTCTTTTGCCATTTTTTCTGTTTCTTCTGAGTGGAAGCCACAACGATGGTGCGTGTTTGTAAAACTGAGGTCACATACAAACCCACCACCATACGACCAAATCCGAGTTTCAACGAAAGAGTTCCACCAAAACACAATGAATTTTGGAGAGAAGAATCTAAATCTTCTCGAAGAGTCTGCAAAGCTGCTTGGACTGCCTTGTCTTGAGGCGGTTGACTGTATAACTGTCCTTGGAATTCGCAATTGTTCCAACGTGTCAAAGAAACGTCCACACATAATTTAGCGTATGGCTCTGGAAATGGAAAAATAGGAGAGAAATAAAATCGAGGAAGCAAAAGGGTATTGTCGATTTCTCCATAAGCATAAAATTTCTTTTGTTTGGATGAACAAAGTAATTTTGTTTCAACTTCTTTCACGAAAAGAGGAGACAAATGTTGTATGGGATATCGCCACATGTTTTTCAGAATATGTTTATTTTTTTAAAAGGTGTTTTTTTTTCTCGAAAAAAAACTAACGTAGAATAAAATGCAGAAATTTATTTCACAGCAGAAAAGTGTAAATTCTAAAAAAAAATCTCTTTCACAGCAGAAAAGTGTAAATTCTAAAAAAAAATCTCTTTCACAGCAGAAAAGTGTAAATTCCAAAAAAAAATCTCTTTCACAGCAGAAAAGTGTAAATTCCAAAAAAAAATCTCTTTCGCAGGAAAAAAAACCAAAAAAATTCTACGGTCCTCCGAAAGAAACGGGCGGTGAATGGGTTCTGCACGAAAAAATCGGTGAAGGGGCTTTCGGTAGTGTTCTGATCGCCTGTCACAAATTGCACGACCAAATGATGCATGGCGACTGCAAATATGTTATCAAAATACAAGAGTTTAAAGATCGCAAAACCCATGGTCATATTCTATCCGCCGGAAAAATAAAAGAAGCCTTTCGAAACGAAGTTCACTTTCTCACAAAATTAAACAATACAAGTATAGTGCCCCATATATATGATGCATGGATTTGTCAGAATATTGGCTACATTGTGATGGAGAAATTACTGATTCCAAAGGATAAAAAAGAGAACCAAAGCTGGGAAGATTATGACGCACATTTGACCAAGAAATATTTCAGTAAAATGCAGAAAACAATGAAAAGATTGCACCAACACAAAGTCGCATTTATGGATTTTTCGCATTATAATTATGGATTGCGTGAAAATACCAAAGAGGGGGTATTATTGGATTTCGGGTTGGCAGTCGATTTCGATGGGATACCTGATGGGAAAAAAATCAGTCATCCTTATGATGAGGATTATGGAAAATTCTCATGGGAGGACGCAAAAGAGTTTGATAATTTATCAGTCAAGGCAAATTTGGGTGACGTCGAAGATAAAAAGAGGGCAATTGACATTTTGGGCGACATGGAATTGTGAGCTCTGTATTTAATCTCGACAAATATTCATCAAATGGAAGATCATCATACTTTCGAAGAACTCAGTATATTGCCAGCATTGCAGGCAGTCCGGTGTAATAGTCATATCAGAATATAGCCCGTTGTACACAACATGATCCTCTGGACTTCTTATTGGAAATAAAATAATATCGGAAAAGAAATCAAAAACGTGCTCAGAAATTATCATCAATTGCACAATAATTTATTTTCAAAAGAACATAAAAATGTATTTCAGAAATTTCAAGTGTGCACTTCAAACACATCAATGACTTCTTCTCGACAAACTGGACACTTGACGATTTCACCTTGAGCTTCTAAGGATTTATTGTGCAATAGAAGAGCACATGTAGCACAAGTAGTGAAATGACCACAGGGAGTGAAGATTGTCCTTTTCATATTGTCGAGACAGATCGCGCACCGAGACTTTGGGTCGTTTTCGTATGCGAGTGAATCTCGGTCAGAACTCAAGCGATTCCACCACAAAAATGTGTCATCTACTTTCCGTTTTCTGCAAAGCGGACGCGAGGATGAACGTGGAGGTTTCTCTACAATTATTACATCGTCGTCGGAGATTTTGTCCTCATACTCAATTTTGTCCTCGTACTCAAGCATCCCCTGATGCGAGTAGGTCTCCCATAATTTTCCGAATTGGTTTTCCCAGGTTCTGGTCGTCGCCTCTGTTTCTCCATCTTCATCTCCAAGACGATTCATTATTTTGAGAGCGAATCAAATGTGGTTTTCGAATAAGGCACTGAAACTATTTTTTAAATAAAAACGAATGAAACCGTAATTATTACAGGAATTCCTGAAAAGATAGATGGCAGAAATCCGTAATTCTTACAGAAAATTAGTAAATGCAATAAAATTTTCCATGGAATAAAAGCGCCGTTATCTTGCGTCAAATTAAAAACAACAACAGTGTTGGAATACTAAAAAAATTTATTAATTTATTTATTTTTTACGAAAGATCAAAAGTGTTATTTAAAAAAAAATTATTAATTTAATTCAAAATATAATTTATAGATATTAGATTCTATTCATCTCACTTGTTTCCAGATTGGGGATGATCAAAAAGAGATTTTTGAGGTGTTGCCAAGATTCGCTTCCAAAAATATCCTCAATTTTCCACAGGATATGTCTTTTGTCGTATTCAAGCAAGATCGCAGGATAATATTCCCACAGGAAATTGTCGCCGCGTACTAATACTTTTTTATCCACCAAACTAGAAGGCAGCCAATCTTGCAAAGATCGAGAGAAGAGAAGTGTATTTTCAGTAATTCTTCTGATTTTTGTGGTACTGCGAGATGAAATTGGTTTGATGTAGATGTCCAGATCCGCCCGATAAACATGACATTTGATGTATATTCTTACTAAATCCTCTTCTTTGACAAGGACACGTGACTTAGGACAAAACGCAAAAGTCCTACTTTCATGAATGTGGGCCACGTCCGATAAAAGGTGAAGGAATTGGAATTCTGACGACATGAAATCAACTTTGTGTGATATGAAAAAATAAAATGAAAAAAAAACTTTTGGGCATTATTTTAAATTTACATAATAATTGTAAATTTACATAATAATTTTATTATGTAAAATTTCTTTTCGGAATAGAAAAGTCTAATTTATTTTCTCAAATTTCTGTATTTGCCAAATCTCGAAATGGCCGCGAACTGCGAAATCTTGACCGAGCGAGAGAAGTCGAATATCAAAGGTCATAAATGTGATGTCAGAATCATCGAAACGCTGATTGCACGAATCGAGCTTTGCAAACAACAGGTCAAGGATCGTGAACTTCCTTGCTATATCGAATATATGGTCAAGGATCGTGAACTTCCTTGCTATATCGAATGCGACCTAGGGGAATATCATTTGATCGGTTTCGAAGAATATGTCGAAGAGAAACGATATGCGCACTCTGGGAAAAAAACTTCCGTTGCCAAAGTATTTTTCGTGACTTTCCTCCACGAGGATTGGGATCATGGAAAACAGTTCCCGAATTTCCATGTGGCGTTCTTTGCGGATGGTTCCTTGATGGAAGACTCGGACCCGAAAATCACCGACAATTTCCTCATGAACGAGATGCTTCCACTTTTACCAGTCGTGACAGTGAAGCCAGCGAAGTCCAACGAAGCTAGCCTAGCCTAGCTAGCTCAGTGAAGTCCGGCGAAATACAGTGAAGTCCAGCGAAACCCAGCACGCATAAATAAACCGACAATAGGCAAAGTATCTCAATTTTTTTCAAACGCATTCTCCTATGATATATGATTTGAAATTATGCTCTTCAAGAAGATTTTTTTGAATTTCTTTCTCCATTTCTGGAGAAATTACCAAAATCATTCCGATGCCCATATTGAATACTCGATACATTTCATCTTCTTCGATTTGGCCCACATACTGTATCCATCGGAACACATCCGGCACTCTCCATGACCCTCTTTTTATCCGATACGGACTTTGAATAACTCTGTCTAAATTTTTGTAAATTCCACCTCCTGTAATATGAGCCATGGCCAGTATGTGACCACCTTCGAGCCAAGGCTTAACACACCTTACATAAATGTGAGTTGGAGTCAACAAACTTCCAGAAACCGTCCGTTCTGGATCCCAAGGAGCCCTATCTCCAAAAGACAAGTTGGCTCGCTCCAAACATTTTTGAATCAAAGAAAACCCGTTGGAATGACAGCCAGAAGATTCGATCCCCAAGATAGTCGCATTTTTGGTAAAAAAAGTGGGTGTCAAAGGACAGCGATTTATTGGGATGCTGCCAAAGGCGAAGCCAGCCAAATGCGAAGTTGAATTCGTATATTCTTCCGCTATTTCTCCTCCGATCAATCCCACATTGGCGAGTTTGCATCCTTCTGCGATGCTCGATATGATTTTTACTATTTCTCTTTGCTCTAATTTTTTGGACAAATAATAATCCAGAAAAGCCAATGGAATCGCCCCTTGAGCCAACACATCATTCACCGACATGGCCACCAAATCGATTCCGATGAAATCCAACTCATCGGATCTCGAGGCCAACGACAATTTCGTACCCACACCATCCACGGACGCTACTAACGTGGTCCCTTTATGATCTTTATCTTTATCAGAGAGAGAGAGACCTCCAAATCCTCCGAGTCGACAATATATTTGCGGGGTTTTGGTAGATTCATATATCTTCTTAATTTGTTCGACCATTTTGTTTCTGTTGAAAGAAGAGATGGACACCCCTGCATTTTTTTCGTAAGTCAAAGGATACATTTTGTCGCGAATCTCCTCGTATTTGCAATGAAACAAAACTTCTTCAAAACATAGAAATTCGTTGTATTGCACTCGAGCTTTTAAACTTTCTAGAGTGTCGTTCTTTTTTACGGGAACTATGCGTTGAGTCAGCATCAGACCTCCGTCCATCTCTTGAGTTGCTATGTATGCTGTGCATCCAGTCCACTTCTCGCGTTTTGTCAAAACCGAATTATGAATGAAGTTGTCATCAAGTGACATTTTCCTTTTGTATTTTGGCAAGAGCGAAGGATGGATATTGATGCACAAAAAAGTATCTGTTATGTACGGAGATAATTTTCGCATGTAGCCGATCAATAACACCACATCGATTTGACTCTTTTCGAGAAGTTCGTAGATTCCTCGTTCATTTTCTTTCACATAATGAGGGACTTTATACAATTTTGCTTGTTGTAATATTCCGGCAGATGCATGATCCGAAATAATCATATCAAAATTTATTTCTTGGAACATGCCCATGCTTTTCGCATACAACATCATTTTTAAAACCGTTCCTCGCGTAGAACCCAAGACAGCAACATGGACGTTATCCTCCTTGTCTCGAAGCTCCCCAATGTCCGTTCTAAAATATGGAAATTCTCCGTCAAAATGGATTTCATCTAGATTTTTATGCAAAGCGAAATAAAGATATCGAATGGATTCTCTCATGGTCGGCTTTTCGGAGACCAAGCACAAAACTCGTCCTCCGTTGGTGAGGAGTTTGCAAGAATCGATTTTGGTCGCTCCATGATACAAAGAACAATTCATAAAGGCTCCCTTCATGCGGAGGCAGGGAGAAATATTCGAAATTTTTTGGTTGACTTGAATATGTTTCGGATATCCTCTGTCCGCCAAGACCAGACAAGATACATGTGTGTCTTTTTTCCATTGTATTTTCTCATTTCCTAATGTATCGTTGCAACAGGCGCGCATGATATCTACCAAATTACTATTTAACAAATGCATGGCCACTTGACATTCTGGATCTCCGAATCTGCAATTGAATTCCAATAAATACAGCTGTGAAGTGTGTGGAATCCACATGAATCCACCATATAGGATCCCTCGGTACGGAACTCCTCGAGCTCTTTTCATCTGCACAATCGTACTCTGTAAAAAATATTTGACCTTTCTTTTGATATCTCTAGGAATCCATGTTGCTGGACCTATGGCTCCCATGCCTCCTGTATTGGGACCCAAATCATCATTTAGTAATTTTTTGTAATCTTGAATAAAGGGCATACAAATGGCATGTTCAGAATCACAAAAAGCCATGGCAGAAAATTCGTGGCCTCCTGAAATTCTTTTCTCGACCAAAAACTTTTGCTGCCATATTTCTCTCATAATTTTGTGCAATTCAAATTTGCTTTCAGGTATAAAAGTACCTTTTCCGCCAGCTAAGCCATCTAATTTAATTACGACGTTTGGGGGTTCCTCAAATTCCACAACGAATTTCAAAGCTTCACGTTCGTCTTTAAATGCTTTCGCTGGTCGTTTCCAAGGGGCCGTCGGGATTCCACAGGATTCACATATTTCTTTTCCATACCTTTTTGAGGTCTCCAAGCGCGCAGCGTCTTTAGTGGGTCCAAAACAAAGAATGTTCTCTTTTTGTAAAGCATCCGCAATACCGAGAGATAAAGGGAGTTCTGGACCGACAACTACCATGCTTATTTTTTTTTCATGACAACATTGAAGAATCTGATCTACATCTGAAAGAGAGATATTATTTACGTTGATGACGCCACGCTCTTGTGCCGTCCCCGCATTGCCGGGAAGCACAAAGAGTTGCAATGAAGAAATGTTCGAAACTAAAATACGACGAACTAGAGCATGTTCTCGCGCACCGGAACCGAGTACCAAAATATTCATCTTTAGCAAAAAAAAAGATATTTATTGTTGTTTTTTACAACACATTATTTTAAAAGATGCATTCATAAATAAAAAAATGGCAAGAGCAAACAAAGGCAAAGGCAAAGGCGGAGAAAAACAATCTCCTCCCCCACAAACAAGAAAAAGTATACGTTTGCGAAAAAAGTCTCCTCAAAAAAAAAAATCTCCCAAACAACTATCGCGAAAGCAAAGAGTTCAAGGACAAAGAAAAAGTAGACGTCTTCGAGGGGAACCACGGCAGCTTTCACCCTTGAAACAAGGTCGCAGAAGACGTAATATTAATTCAAATAAACCACAGCAACAACAGCAACAACAGCAACCACAGCAACAACAACAACAACAACAACAACAGCAACAACAGCAACCACAGCAACCACAGCAACCACAGGGCAATGTTACTCCTCCCGGTCAGCCTTTAGGTGGGGGAAATAATCGTATTTATTGCGGCAATCAACGTCCCGCTCCAAATGGAAGATATGTCGGAACTACATATCAATGTTTCAAAAGCGGTTATGCCATCTGTAAATCGAAAATTTGTACTGGTCACATGATCGAAAATAGCTTGGATGATGAACATACACCGCTTATTTGGATCAAAGGGATCGGGCCAATGTTTGCTGAGCAAATTTCAGAAAATTTAGGAGTTAAATCCCTCGCAGAATTGAAAAACTATATTCAAATCGAAAATGATCCGGTATATCGGACAATCTCATTGATCAATATGTTAACCTATCCTATTTCACACAATGTCAATCGCCTGGCGCTGCAAAATACCATACAATATTTACGAAGAGAAAATATCCCGATGGCTGATCCAGATGAATATTTATGAGGATATATATTCTATCCTCTGTGCCTATTTAATCAGACATTTTCTCGGATCGAATTTGATATCATATAGAACCTCGAATTGTGCCAGAAACTCCATTTTCCCTTAAATAGATATATATATCCTCTGCACTTCGCACTTTACGTTTATGAACAATTGCGACACAAAAACAATTATTTATATCTCTTTCCCTAAATAAAAAAATCAACATGACGACATTGCAAAGTCAAAGGAAAAAGCTTGGTGGGAAGGAAATTTTAGTTTATGCCAGTGAATTAGCCGGTTTCATTGGGATGCACAAATTCCAATCGCAAGCCCAAGTCTGGAATTCCATCTGGGATCGCGTCGACAATGGAAAACATAAGAGTCTAGCACTTGGGATGATGGAAAATATAAAAGTATGTCATTCCACTCAAGAATATCTGAATGAGCTATGTGACCAAAGCGATTTGAAAAGACTGGATGTGAAAAAAATTAAAAAAGAGATTGTCTCTTGCGAATCTGCGAATGATCTGAATCTAAAAACTATGGAATTTCAAAAACAAATTGTTCGAGCCAAAAAGACAAATCCAGAAATTTATGAGGAATTAAAAAAAATATTGGATGTAGAAACTTCCGGAGCATACGGACATACGAAAGAAAAGAAATCCATCGCAAAGCACGAGGAATCTCATTACGTAAAAATCGATTC
>PVMS01099742.1_pt1 | contig 31857 bp, 30 predicted proteins | sample 1853461 | NCBI WGS metagenome assembly PVMS01 (sample SAMN08582032, study PRJNA380276) | Marine sediment metagenome, whole genome shotgun sequencing project. | isolation source: ocean sediment barecode stripped | collected 2017
GTCCCTGTGCTTTCTGTACGAGAAAAATGGAAGACAGCGTGCTCCTCTACACAGACAACCCAGAGCTCAAGGAATTCGATGCAGTTGTAACAAGGACAGGCCCCAAGTTCGTGGTGCTTGACAGGACGGGTTTCTACCCCGATGGAGGGGGGCAGCCAAGCGACACTGGCAAGCTCATAGTCAACGGCGACGAGGTGCGCGTCATCAAGGTAATGAAACGGGGCAAACAGGTCTTCCACTACCTCAGTGAGGACATAGCCATCGGCGAGAAAGTCCACGGCGTCATCGACTGGGACTTAAGGTTCAAGTACATGCGGCTACACAGCGGCGAGCACCTCTTGACAGGACTATTTGAGGCGCTAGGCAGCGGACCCAAGGTCTTCAGCAGCTTCAGCCAGCTTGACTTCAAGCCCAGCGAGATCGACCAGGAGATGGTGGAGACCGTCAGGAAGAGGTTCAACGAGGCTGTCGAGCTTGACGCGCCCGTTGATATCTACTACACCAGCCGCCAGGAACTGGACGTGGGGGACGACGAGCGCAAGCAGAGCTTCCTCGCCAAGATACCCAAGAACATCGAGACCCTCAGGATGGTCAAGATCGGCCCCTTCGCCGAGACCTTCTGCATGGGGACCCACGTCAAGAGCACCGGGGACATCGGAAAGCTCAAGACATTCAGCATGGAGTCCAAGAAAAAGCGGAAAAAGATCGTTTACTTCGAGCTGGAAGATATCTGACCCCGTAGAAGGTCGTCAAGGGTCTCGCGTCCCCTGATTAACCGGCTTTCACCGTCCTTTGCCATGACCTCCGCGGCCTTCGGCCTTGAGTTGTAGTGGCTGCTCATGGAGAACCCGTATGCACCGGCGTTCATGATAGCCAGTAGGTCGCCCTCTTCAACTTTGGGAATCACGCGGTCCCTCGCGAAGATGTCACCTGACTCACAGAGTGGTCCGTAGACCGTGTACTTCTGAGTCGGCTCATCAAGCCCACTTGCGGAGTGGATGTGGTGGTACGAGCCATACATCGCAGGTCGGACCAGCGTGTTGAACCCGGCGTCAACGCCAACGAACTCCTTTCCAGGGCTCGTTTTCAACGTGGTAACTCGTGTGAGCAGAACACCAGCCTCTGCGACAAGATATCGCCCCGGCTCCAGCCATATCTCGGGTCTGCCCAGGCCAAGCTCGTCAAGCCTCTTCTTCATGAAACCGAAAAGGCGCTCAAAGAAAGCATCGATGTCAACCCTTTCCTCGCCCGGCCTGTACGGGACGCCGATGCCGCCACCGATGTCTATGAAATCAACGGAGATCCCGGTCTCGTCCTTGACGTGCCTCGCTATCTCAAGCAGGCGGTTGACCGCCAGTATGAACTTGGACACATCCATAATCCCTGACCCGATGTGCATCTGGATACCGAAACGGGATACCCCAGCATCAAGGGCCAGTTGGTAAGCCTCGGATGCCTGGCTCTCCCAGACCCCGAACTTCACGTCAGGGCCAGCCGTGATAACGTGCTCGTGGTGACCAGCCCCTACCTCCGGGTTGATCCTGACCGAGACGATCTCGGGGACCCCTAGCTGTAGCAGACGGCTCATCTGTGAGACCGAGTCAACGTTCAGCCTGACACCCGCGTCGAGGAGGTACTTCAACTCGTCCTCCCTCACGCTGGTACCCGTGTATAGAATCTCATCTGGGCTGAAACCCGCCTTAAGGGCTAGGAAGGTCTCACCAGGGCTGACGGCGTCGATCTCCACGCCTTCACTGAGCAGGACCTCCAGTATGCCGATGCTGGTGTTTGACTTGCACGCGAAAAGTATGCGGGTTTTGGGGTAGTGCTTCTTGACGGCCTTCTTGAGCAGGTTGACGTTTGTTCTAATCCTGTTCTCGCTGTAAACGAAGAGGGGCGTGCCGTATTCATCGGCTAACTGGGTGCTGGGGACCCCGTCTATGGATAGCACGCCTCCGTTGTTCTCTAAAGGCCATCTGAGGGACATGGGGATTTCAGGGAGACGAGGGGATATTAACTTGAGTACAAACTAAAAAGTGGATACCACTCAGGGTCATGCGGGTGCTGAAAAACTGGGATGAATTCTGATCAGATTCTGAATATCGTTTATAACCCCAGGTTCAATCAAACATACAAGGTGAAACAAATCAAATGATTTGGACTACAGTAGGAGCCGTCGTGGTTATCGGCGGAGTCCTAGTTCTAACATATGTAAATTATTACAACAAGATCCAGGTCCTGGGCAACCGCATCGAGGAGGCATGGGCCCAGATTGACGTGCAGCTCCAGAAGCGGTACGACCTGCTCCCCAACCTGGTAAGCACGGTGAAGGGCTACGCGAGCCACGAGAAGGAGATCTTCGAGGGTATCGCCAACGCCAGGGCCGGGATGGTAACTGGAAGCAGGCAGGCCAGGGTAGAGGCGGACAACATGATCACCCAGATGATGGGCAGGCTCTTTGCCATAGCCGAGGCATACCCCGACCTGAAGGCACAGGAGAACTTCAAGCTACTACAGGAGCAGATGGAGGGAATGGAGAACAAGATCGCTTACGCGAGGCAGTTCTACAACGACACCGTGCTAGACTTTAACAACATAGTGACCACCATCCCCGGCGTTTGGTTCGCAGGCGGACGAGGAAAGGAGGACTTCCTGGAGATCCCGGACGAGGCCAGGACGGCCCCGAAGGTAGAGTTCTAGAATGGAGAGAAGAAGCTTCCACGACGAGCAGACCCGGAACAAGCGGGACAGCATCCTGCTGGCCGTAGTGGTCAGCGCGGTGCTGCTGGTCCTCATAGTGTCAATCAGCTACATGTTCGACCCCGGCAGCGTCTACTTCATGGTGGCCGTGGGAATCATGTTCACTGGCATATACACGTGGAGCAGCTACCAGTACGGCGACAAGGTCGTGCTGATGTCAACCAACGCACAGCCAGCGGAGGGAAACAAGTACATCTACCTCAACAACACCGTCGAGGGCCTGGCGATAGCAGCGGGGATACCAAAGCCCGATGTATACGTGATGCCCAGCATGGAGCTCAACGCGTACGCCACGGGCAAGGATCCAGAGCATGCATCCATAGCGGTCACCCAGGGACTTCTCGATACCCTTGACAGGCAGGAGCTTGAGGGGGTCATAGCCCACGAGATCAGCCACATCAGGAACAGGGACGTGCAGTTCATGACACTGGTGGCGGTGCTGGTCGGGATAGCGGGCATACTGAGCCACCTGATCCTCAGGAGCTACTGGTACGGCGGTCGAAGCCGCAGGAGGGACAGGAACAGCGGAACCCTAGGCATCTTAATCATCGCCGTTGGCTTCCTGCTCGCCATATTTGCCCCCATACTCAGCCGTCTGGTCCAGATGGCTGTCAGCAGGAGCAGGGAGTACCTCGCGGACGCATCGGCGGCCGAGATGACACGGTACCCCGATGGCCTCGCTGACGCGCTGGAGAAGCTGGCAAAGTACAACAAGGGCGGCATGAAGGTGAGCGAGTCGGTGAGCCACCTGTTCATCAGCGACCCAAACAAGACCGCGCTGGACGCACTGTACAGCACACACCCTCCCATCGAGGAAAGGATCAAGCGGCTGCGCGAGATGTAGCCAAACCCCATTTCTTTTCGTTCCAGTTAAATCCCCAAACATCCGTGTATCAGTTATGACAGCGTTAAAGGGGATCAGGGTGCTGGACCTCACCCACGCCCACGCGGGGCCGATATGCACAATGTACATGGCCGCCATGGGGGCCGACGTGATCAAGATCGAGCCAAAGTGGGGCGAGATGACCAGGATGTTCCCACCATTAGTGAAGGGCCAGAGCCCGTATTTCCTATTCCTCGGCAGGGGAAAGAAAGGGGTCACGCTTGACCTCAAGAACCCGGAGGGCAACGACATGTTCAAGGAGATGGTCAAGGACGCCGACGTGGTAATGGAGAACTTCAGCCCAGGCACCATGGACAGGCTAGGACTGGGCTACGACATACTCAAAGAGATCAACCCCAAGATCATCTACGCCAGCATCAGCGGCTTCGGACACACCGGGCCATGGGTCAACAGGAAGAGCTTCGACCCCATCGCCCAGGCCGCGAGCGGCTACATGTGGGTGACAAAGGACGCGTTAGCACCTGACGGCCCGCCACTGCAGTCACCCGAGGCGATCGCTGATACCATCCCCGGATTCACGGCGCTCATCGGGATACTGGCTGCACTTGTAAGCAGGAACGAGACGGGAAAAGGCCAGAAAGTGGACGTTGCCCAGATGGACAGCATGATAGGGACCATGCAGAGCTTCAGCTTCTGGAACCTGACGCAGATGTCATGGACACGGGCAGGCCGATCTGGAAGGGTCGGGGTCTCGGGCCTACGGGAAACCAGCGACGGCTACGTCATGTTCGCATTGCCACCGGGGAGGATCACGGACAGTTTCATGGCCTTACTCGGGGTCGAGGAGCTGACGCCCGAGCTCGTGGAATGCTGGGTCAAGGAGAAGACCACAGATGAGGTGGTGGATATCCTCGCAGAGACGGGCGTGCCGGTTTCTGCGGTGCTGGACCTGGACGAGGTGCAGGCCAGCCCTCAAGCCGAGGCGCGTGAGATGTTCATCAAGGTGAATCACCCCACCATGGGTGAGCTGGTCCAGCCAGGGTTCCCCATCAAGTTCAGCGAGACCAAGGGGGACATCTCGGCACCTGCCCCGCTGCTGGGGGAGCACAACGTCGAGGTCTACACCAGGCTACTGGGGTACTCTGCGGAGAAGGTCGAGGAGCTCAGGAAGAAGGGCGTCATCTAACCATCGAGCAGCTTTGACTCGGTGGTTTTTTCTACTCACCCCACAGAGTTTACCTTGTGAAACAGATTGAAGATTAAAGCAGTAGAGGGACTAGTCGAGGCCCTGAAAGCAGAGGGCATAAGGGGAGTGGCGACCTTCCCCACCACCCCGATAAACAACGCCATCGGGGCCGACCCTGACATCGACCTTTTCATGGTCAGGGACGAGAGATACGCCGTCGCCGTGGCAGACGCTTACAGCCGGGTCATGGACGGCAAGGACTTTGGAGTATGCACCGTCATGGGGGGCGTCAACGCAGCGGGTACACAGATGGCGTACGGTGCCCTCGCGCAGGCGTACGAGGACTCTGTGCCCCTACTCTGCCTGACCGACGGCGTGGAGGCCGTGGCATCCGGCAGGACGCGTTACAGCATCGATGAGGGGCTCAGGTCCGTGACCAAGTGGTGCGGCTACATCAACAGGGCAGAGAGGGTGCCGGAGTACATGCGCAGGGCCTTCACCAAGCTCAAGACGGGTAGGCCATCGCCTGTACTCCTCCAGCTCCCGAGGGACCTGGGCGAGTACGAGACAGGAGACTACCCGTACGCCAAGGTGAAGGGCTGGAGGAGCATGGGGGACCCCAAGGATGTCGAGAAAACAATCAAGGCAGTGAGGAAGGCAAAGAGACCCATACTGTTCGTGGGGCAGGGCGTGTTCTCGGCCGACGCCGCGTCAGAGCTCAGGGAGTTCGCGGAAGCTGCTCAGCTGCCGGTGCTCACCACACTGAAGGGAAAAAGCGTCTTCCCCGAGGACCACCCGCTGTCACTGGGGGTCAGGGGTGAGCCGGCGGAGCGGTTCCTCATGAAGGCTGACCTAGTGCTGACGGTGGGCATGGGGCACAACCCCTGCCACTTCATGCACAGGATACCCGATGCGGTCCACAAGAAGATCATACAGGTGACCATCGACGAGAGCGACCTCAACACAGAGTACCTTGTTGACCACGCCATCCTGGGGGACGCCAAGCTAGTCCTTGGACAGCTCAAAGGAGAACTTGAGAAACAGGGAACAGTCAAGCTCAACGAGGCGTTGCACAAAGAGATCGAGGGCTCATGGGCAACCATGATGGAGACGTACACCCCGCTAATGGAGTCAAGCGAGACGCCCATCAACCCGTACAGGGTCTACGGCGGCCTCATGGAGGTGCTGGACATGGAGAGGAGCCTGGTCACCCACGAGTCGGGGAACACAAGGGACCAGCTGAGCGCCGTCTACAAGTCAAAGGTACCCCACGGCTTTCTGGGCTGGGGCAACGTCACCACCCTCGGCTACGGCCTCGGGGGAGCCATGGGCGCCAAGCTGGCGTTCCCGGATTGGCAGGTAGTCAGCGTCACAGGTGACGCCGGTGTGGGCTACCAGATGGGCAACTGGGAGACAATGGTGAGGTACGAGATGGGTATAACCACGGTCCACATCAACAACGACGGGTTCGGAGGCTACGGGCCAGGGTTCTGGGGGAAAGGCCACAGCCCATACACATGGGAGCTGACGGGACACAAGATCCAGAGCAGCGCCAAGGTAGCCGAGGCGCTGGGCATCCAGGCCGAGAGGGTTTTCGACCCGGACGAGGTGGAGCCAGCCCTAAAACGGGCAATGAAGGCGAACGCATCAAACAGGCCGTACCTGCTGGAGTTCATCTGCAGCAAGCACCCCGTCTTCCCCGGATGGATACGCTGATCCTCCTTCTTTTATTTCATCTTTCTGACATCGAAACGATTTAACGCACAAAGTATCATCATCAAGCATATGATTACCCACATTGACCACAATAAGCTCACAGAACTACTCAAAGACCTCGTCAAGATTGACTCGGTGAACCCCTCCCTGGTTCCTGGTGCAGCGGGTGAGGCCGAGATCGCGTCCTACCTCAAGGACTGGATGGAGTCAGTGGGCCTGGAGACCGAGCTAGTCGAGGTGGAACCTGGACGCCCAAATGTCATCGGTACACTGAGAGGCTCGGGTGGCGGAAAATCCCTGATGCTCAACGGACACACCGACGTAGTGGGCGTGGATTACATGACCATCGATCCATTTGACCCGGTAATCAAGGACGGCAAGCTCTATGGGAGGGGAAGCTTTGACATGAAGGGCGGTCTCGCATCCAGCATGGCCGCGGTCAAGGCCATCGTGGACTCGGGGGACCAGATGAGGGGCGATGTCATCATCGCCGCTGTCTGTGACGAGGAGTTCGCCAGCATCGGGACCGAGCACCTCATGAAGGAGACGGTTGTTGACGCGGCCATAATCAGCGAGCCCACTTTCTTCAACGTCCAGGTCGCCCACAAGGGCTTCGCCTGGATCGACGTAACAACCCACGGCGTCGCGGCCCACGGCAGCGATTTCGGCAGGGGGGTTGACGCCATTGCTAAGATGGGGCACGTTCTCATCGGCGTCGAGGCGATACAGAACATATTGGGTGAGACAAAGCACCCACTGGTTGGGCCAGGCAGCATCCACGCCAGCATCATCAGCGGAGGAGTCGAGTTAAGCACGTACCCCGACAGGTGCAAGCTGGAGGCAGAGAGGCGGCTGATCCCCGGCGAGACTAGGGAGGATGTGGAGGCCGAGATGGAGGTCCTCCTCCAGAGCCTCAGGGAGGGCGACCCCAAGTTCAAGGCCGATTACGAGATCACGTTCTACAGGGGGTCGATGGAGATCAGTCCTGACGAGGAGATCTGCCATGTGCTGAAACAGGGGAGCCTTGAGATCCTCGGGAAGGAGCCCCAGTGGGTTGGGGGAAGCGGCTGGATGGACACTCAAATAATCCATGGAAAAGGTATCCCGGCAGTTGCGTTTGGCCCAGTCGGGTTTGGGGCACACGGGGCGGAGGAGTGGATTGACCTGGACTCGGTCCACAAGGCCGCGGAGGTCCAGGAGTACGTAATCAGAAAGTTCTGCGCCTAGAGTTCGCTTATCCAGGCGAACCTCTTCTCGGTGTCGAGGAAGGCGACTGTGTTGCTTCCACTCACGTACCCGCAGACCTCGCCTGGGTTGATGACCAGAATACCATTCTCGTCTCGAACAGATGCTCTGTGAGAGTGCCCCCTGACAACAACATCGTACTCGCCGCTCATGGCCTTGTCCATCTCGGATTTAATGTGACCGTGGGTGAGTGCAATCTTCAGCCCGCCCTCATTAACATCTGCGAAGTAGCCCCTGAGGTCAGCGCCTACCGTGGCGTAGACCTTCTTCAGCTCCTCGGTCTCGGCGCAGTTGTTGCCGAACACTCCAATCATGGGAACGCCCAGCTCTGCGTATGGCTTCGCAGTGAACAGCGAGATATAGTCCCCGGCGTGGAGGACCAGGTTGACCCTCTCCTCATTGAAGCGCTCGACGGCCCTTTTGATCATGGGAACGTTGTCGTGGGTATCAGATATGAGACCGATTATCATCGATCTATCAACTCCATGAACCGCGTATAAGCCGTGTCCCAGTCTGCCCCGGTCTGTGGCCTGTAGAACTGCTGGAGGAGCCTCTCGGCAAGTACACCCCTTGCCTCCCATACATCGTCAAGCATACCGATCCCCTTGAGCTGCATGATGGCATTGCCTATTGCTGTTGCCTCGACGGGGCCCGCGATCACGGTCCTGCCCGTGGCGTCGGCAGTGAGCTGGTTCATGACCTTGTTCTGCGAGCCACCGCCGATGATATGGATGTGCTCGTAGGTCTTGCCCGTGATGGATTCCAGCTGACCCAGGGTGTGCCTGTACAGGACGGCGAGGCTGTCGTAGACGCACCTGATATGCTCTCCCATGGACATGGGCTCGCTCTGTCCCGTGTCCCTGCAGTACTTGACTATCCTGGGCGTCATCTCACCGGGGGTCATAAAAGATGGGTCCCATGGGTCGATGAAGCACCTGAAAGGCTCGGCGTTGACCGCCAGCTCCTGGAGGTCGTCGTTTGTGACAGCCTCGCCCTTGCCAATCCACTCCCTGATCAGCTCCTGCTGGAACCAGAACCCAGGCAGGTTCCTGAGGAGGCGAGTCGTATCCTCTATCCCGCCCTCGTTTGTGAAGTTCAGGTCATAGACGGCGTCGTTGATGACCGGTGACGGCACCTCGGTCCCCAGCAGGCTCCATGTGCCGCTGCTGATGTAGCAGAACTCCTTCGCCTTGGTGGGTACCGCTGCAACCGCACTTCCCGTGTCATGGCAGGCCGGTGCAGTGATGCTGATTTTATTCATAGCACCAAGAATGGTGCCCGGTTTCACGATTGGGGGAAATAGGTCAATGGGTAGCCCAACCGCTTCGATTATCTCCTCGTCCCACGCCCCCTTGACCGGGTTGAACAGCTGGGTCGTGGTGGCGTGTGTCAGCTCGCACCTCCTCTCCCCCGTTAGCCAGAAATTGAACAGGTCGGGGAACCCAAGGTAGCCGCCTGCCTTGTTCAGCGTCCTCTTCCTCCTCTTAACGAGGCTCGCCAGCTGGTACAGGGTGTTCAGTGGCAGGAACTGGACGCCCGTCCTGTCAAATATCTCCCTCCTGCCAATCCGCTCGAAGACCCAAACCATCATGCCCTCGGTGCGGCTGTCCCTGTAATGGAACGGGTCCTCCATGAGGTTGCCCTGGGGGTCAAGTAGGCCGAAATCGACGCCCCAGGAGTCGATGCCGATGCTCTGGGCCCCCTCGCTCGCCCACTCCACTCCCTTGATGGTCTCCCGCCATAGCTGCTGTATGTCCCATGAGAGTTTCCCGCCCCTCTCGACTGGCGTATTAGGGAACCTGTGAACCTCATGGATACCGAAGGCGTCACCCGTGTACTCGACCTTCATGACCCTCCCGTTGCTTGCGCCCAGGTCAACGGCTATGACGTGCATCTCTTAACCCACCTTTACGTCGCCGCAGATGTGTACGGCCAGCCCCAGCTCATTGAACATGGCCGCCTTGCCCGCTAATGCCTTATCCGCTGCCCCGGCTGATGGCGCGTAGACCACCTGGATGTGGTTTGCCTTGTGCTGGGCCATGAACTGGTCACGGGACACGCCGTGCAGGACGGCGCTCATGATGGGCCAAGCCGGTGTGGTCGCGTCCCAGCGCCTCTGGGTCTCCTCGTCGGGTAACTCTACCACTGATCCCCTTCCGATATCGGCGTGGAGGCCATCGGTTTTCACATAGACCCGGCTCCACACTATCTCGCCTGGCTTGCTGTCGCCCTTCAGGCTCCCCCCGCCCAGCGGGAAGTACATGGGTGGCTGCCTCTCGCTGCTGGCCCCCTCGTACCCTCCCTTGAAGTGGGAGGGAGGGGCGCTGCCGCTGATGAGGAACACCCAGACGTACTGGTTATCATACCAGTCCCCCCACCTGACATCGTGTAGGGTTGTATCAGGGTTGTAGCCCATTGATGTCCACACCCTGTTTGTGATTAAAGCGTCAAGCCCCGCCCCCTCGTCAACCTCGTTGAAGTGTGGCAGCGGCTTGCCCTCGAACAGCACCTCCCCTGTCACCTCGTGGTGGACTGGCGGCCTGTCAGTGCAGTTGAGTAGCCCCTCCACCAGGTCGCTGGCGGGGGCCATGTCCTTGAGGCCCTGCTGGTACTGGATTCCTATCATGGCACAATCGAACTCGTCGGCGATCCTGACGGCCGCGATGTACATCTTGCACTGCTCGTGGATCTGGCGCTCGGTCAACTCGGTGGCCTCATCGGTGCCAGTCACAAAGGTCATGCCCTTGAGGTCAAGCCAGTCCCTGACGTTCCTGGCCTCGTCGTCGCTCACGGTCCGCATCTTGGCCACGAGGGCGCTCTGGCTGAGCCTCTCCTTGTAGACGCCAAGGGGGTTCAGCAACTCGTCCTCGATGATGCCGTTGTACATGCCCATGCAGCCCTCGTCGAAGATGCCCATGATTGCCTTCTCGTCCCTGAGCTGGGCCGCCAGTGCCTTGCCCAGCTTCACCTCGTCCTCGGGGAGCTTTGAGAGGTCAAGGGGCCTGACGTGGCTGGTGTCATGGGTTATCTTCCCGTCCTTTAGCCACTCCCTGATTGATTTCAGGAAGAACTCGTCGTCAAAGTTCAGGCTCCAGATGGTGCTGTACTCGACACCCATCTTTGTGAGGCTGGCGTTGAGGTTCAGCATCCCGACTAGCCCTGGCCACTGTCCGCTCCAGTTTGCAAGGGTCAGTATCGGGCCTTTATGGTCGCGTAGCCCGGCGAGGACGTGGTGGCTGTACTGCCAGACCGCCTCGGCCACGATGACCTTTGCGTCCTTCGGGATGTCCCTGAAAACCTCCATGCCCATGCGCTGGTTCCAGATGAAGCCGTGGCCCAGCTCCTCGTCGTAGGGGTGGCCGCGCTTGATGGTGTAGCCCTCCCCCTTGAACACTGCATTGACCTTTTCCTCCATCTCGGACTGGGCTGGCCAGCACTCCTGGTTGGCCGCTAGCCTGAGGTCGCCGCTGGTGACGAGGATAATCTCGTCGTCGCCAATGGGCTCGGGCTCGGTGATAACTGGTAGTTGATAGGGACTCATACATGAGGAAAGGTGCGGTTGGGTCTTAAAACTTAATCTTGGCGGCCGGCCCTGTGCAGGATGTCCTCGACCTTGAGTATCTCAAGGGTGGTGGTGAGGCCAGGCGCGATGAGGGTTGAACCCGAGACCACCTGGATCACGTCGGTCCTGTAGAAGTACTCGCGCTTCAAGCCCTCGTTGACGGCCCTGATGATGAGCTCGTCCCTGTCATCGGTCCATGGCACCGCCATGGGCTTGACGCCCCAATACATGTTCATCCTCCTGCTGATCTTGGGGTCCTTGGCCACCGTCAGTATCGTGGCCCTTGGCCTGTGCTTGCTCACCATCAAGGCGCTCATGCCGCTCCTGGTGACGACGAGGATGGCGGCTGGGCTAACTGCATCCACGGCACGGGTGGCGAGGTCGCCGATGATATCGGTCAAAGGCAGCCCCTTCATCTCCTGGTGATCCTTCTTGTGTATCTGCTCCTGCACCACGGCCCCGATGTTGTTCATAGTCCTAACCGTCTCCACGGGGTACCTGCCCACGGCCGTCTCTCCGCTGAGCATAACGGCGTCTGCCCCGTCAAGCAGTGCGTTTGCCACGTCGCTGGCCTCTGCCCTGGTGGGCCTTGGGTTCTCTATCATGGACTCCAGCATCTGGGTGGCCACGATAACGGGCTTGCCCTTGTTGTTACACGCCTCGATGATCTTCTTCTGGAGCAGCGGCACGTCCCATGGAGGTATCTCTATGCCCAGGTCGCCCCTGGCCACCATGATGCCGTCGCTGGCCTCGATTATCTCCTTGATGTTGTGCACGGCGTCAGCGTGTTCGACCTTGCTTATCAGCGGCTGGGTGCCCCCTTCCCTATTTATGGCAACGCTTACGGCGTCAACGTCGTCCTTTGACCTGACGAAGCTGGCTGCGAACCAGTCACACTCCATCTCCACCCCGAACTTGATGCCCTCGATGTCCTTCTCAGTGGGAGGGCTGAGGCTTAGCTTGGCACCGGGTGCGTTCACGCCCTTCCTGCTGGACGCGACGCCCCCTGATATGACCCTGACGGTGAAGCCTTTCCTGTCGGCATCGATTTTCATGACCTCAAAGTCGATGATGCCGTCGTTGATGAAGAGGTGGCCCCCCTCCTGAACCTCGCTCGGGAGTTTCGCGTAGTTCACGGGGAACTCAGATGAGTTACCGATAATGTCATCGGTCGTGAAGTGGACTTCCTGTCCCTCCACGAGCTCAACGGGGGCCTCAAGTTGCCCTAGCCTGATCTTGGGTCCAGGCAGGTCAACCAGTACGCCGCACTCCCCGTGGTCCATGATGTGTTCGATGACTGCCCTGTGTTCATCCTGCGAGCCGTGGCTCATGTTGATGCGGGCCACATCCATGCCTGCCTCGATCATGGCGTCCATTGTCTTTGGGTCGCTTGATGCTGGCCCGATGGTGCAAATTATCTTGCTGCGAATGAAAGGGAGTGCCATTGTACTATCAAGAATCGGGGGGTCTGTTAAAAGAAGAACGGGGAGGCAAAACGGGCAATATATGTTTAAAGACCCGGCGAGGTAAACCCTCCTCGTGTTGAACCAAGTGCTCATAATCCACGGGGAGATAGCCTCGGGGAAGACCCGGCGAGGCGAGCAGGTATCAGACAGGGCCAGGGTGAACGGGTACAGGGTTCGCGGGATTCTATGCAAGAGGGCAACGAGGGGAGAGGAAACCATCGGGTACGACATGGTTGACCTTGAGACAGGGGAGACCTCACCGATGGTCTACATGAAAAACGAGGTAAGTGGCGATGATTGGAAGCCCCTGAGGAGCACGTTCCTGTACAACGAGGAGACATTCAGGGAGGCGAACAGGCTGCTGACCGAGGCAGCATACGGTATGGACGCGAGAACACTTGTGGTGGTGGACGAGTACGGCCACCTTGAGGCGAGAGGCTTCGGGGTCTACCCAGGGCTCAGGACTGTCGCGGAATCCCTTGGGTCAGGCGGCAAGCTCATGGTTCTCTGCAGGACGGATAAAATCGATGACGTAATCAGGGTGTTCGCTCAGAACGGCGTCGGCATACTGGTCATGGACGCAGCCCAGAGGGATTTCATGGAGACTCTGGCAGATTCTTTTATTTAGATAGACCAAGTGTGTTATTCCAATAGAATTTCATGGAAGGTCCGCATTGGAGTACGACAAGATATTAACTGACATCCTGGGAAGGAAGGATTTCCTGGTGGTCGGCAAGAACGTGATACGCACCGATGTCCTTGACAAGGCACTGGGCAGGGCGAAATACACGGCCGATTACGTCCCCAAGGGCACAACCATCCTCAAGGTCTACCGCAGCACGGTAGCCCACGCCAATATCAAGTCCATCGACACCAGCGAGGCACTGAAGGTGCCAGGAGTCGAGGCCATTTACACTGGGGCAGATGTCACGGGTAACAACCAGATCGGGTACGCGTTACCCGACCAGCCTTTCCTCAACGACAAGAAGGTCCACTACATCGGGGACCCCATCGCCCTCATCTGCGCCAAGGACGAGTACGCGGCATCGGAGGCCATGGACAAGATACACGTGGACTATGAGGAGCTAACGGCCCACCTGGACATCGATGCGGCCCTCGTTGAGGGAGCGGAGGACATCCATGAAGGCGGGAACATAGCACTAGTCACGACTATCAGGAAGGGCGACCTCGCGGGCGTCTTCGAGTCCGCTGATGCGGTTGTCGAGGACACCTACTGGAGCCCATACCAGGACCACACGTACATTGAGACAGAGGCTGCCTACGCCATCCCAGGTGAATCAAAGGTAACAGTCATCGCGAACGGCCAGAGCCCGTTCCTGTGCAGGGAGAAGGTGGCCCACGTGCTTGGATGGGACCTGAACCAGGTTCAAATTATTCAGGCGTTGACGGGCGGTGCCTTCGGAGGAAAGGATGACCAGGGCCCCCTGTTGTGTGCATACGCGGCGTTCGCGTCATTAAAACTAAGAAAGCCAGTCGTTCACATCTGGAACAGGGAGGAGAGCCTCGCCTACAGCAACAAGCGGTTCCCGGCGAGGATTCACTACAAGAGCGCCTGCACAAAGGACGGCAAGGTAACCGGGATCGAGGTCAAGATCACATTAGAGTGCGGCGCGTACGCCAACAGGAGCCCGTTCTGGCTCTGGAGGCAGACGGCCCACGCGGGCGGACCATACGAGATAGATAACTGCTGGATCGACGGCAAGGCCGTGTACACGAACAAGGTGTACGGGGGTAGCTTCCGTGGGTTCGGTGACCTGGCCCTCCACTTCGCTTTAGAGCAGCAGATGGACAAGCTGGCTGACGCCATCGGCATGGACCCCATCGAGTTCAGGCTCAAGAACGTCCTGGTTGAAGGGGGCAGCACCACCTGCGACCAGATCCTAGACCACAGCGTCGGTATCAAGGAGTGCCTGGAGGCGGTTAGAGACGCCTCGGACTGGGCCAATCACCGTGAGCCGGTCTGGAATGGCACAAAGGTAAGGGGTTACGGGGTCGGGCTTGCATACCACGGCATAAGCACGAGCCGCAGCAGCCCCGACTGGAGCGCGGCGAGCCTCATGATGAACCAGGACGGCAGCTGCAACTACCGTACGGGCATCGTCGAGATCGGCCAGGGAAGCCCATTCGGACATATCAAGATCGTAAGTGAGATCATCGGTGTGCCACCCGAGAAGATCAGAATCGACTTGCCTGACACGGACAGCACGATGAACGCGAAACCCACCCACGGCAGCCGGGGGCTCATGTTGGGAGGTACCGCGGCGGCAAAGGCGGCACTGATGCTCAGGGAGAGCATGGTGAACTGCGCCGCTGAGCTGTTCGAGGTGGACGCTGACAGGATTGACCTGCGTGACAACAAGGCGTTCGACAGGGAAAACAAGGACAACGTCATTGATATCAAGGAGCTGGCCGAGGAGATGTACCTCAGGGACTACAACCCTGGAGCATACGGCTACTTCAAGGCACCAAAGCGTTTCTTCGACCCGGTGACCGGGCTCGGGGTCAACTACAGCGTCTACACCTTCGCCGCGACTGTTGCAGAGGTTGAGGTGGACACCGAGACGGGCGAGACTTCAGTCATCAAGATTTGGCCTGCCATGGACTGTGGGAAGGCCATCGATCCCATGATTATCGAGGGCCAGATAGAGGGAGCCATCAGCCAGGGCATGGGGTTCGCTTTGATGGAGAACATGGAGCTGGATGACAAGGGCAAGGTCATCAACCCCAACTTCACCGACTATGTGATACCGTCAAGCCTTGACACACCCGAGATCGAGCCGTGCATCATCATCGAGAAGCCATACAAGCACTCCGCCTTCGGGGCCAAGGGGGTGGGTGAGCCAGCCATCATCAGTGTCGTGCCCACGATCACAAACGCCATCTACCACGCCACGGGTCAGAGGTTCAGCACCGTGCCCATCAGGCCGTGGCAGATGCACAAGGCGTTGAAGGAGGCAAGGAAATGAAGCCAATACCCAAGTTCCAGTACCACTCACCCGAAAGCATTGAGGAGGCACTATCACTGCTAGCAGAGCTTGATAACGCGTCTCCGATGATCGGCGGCACAGACCTCATGATAGCCATGAGGAACGGGGCCAGCGTCCCAAGCCACGTGGTTGACCTCAACGAGATCAACGAGCTAAACTACATCGAGGAGGTTGAAGGGGTCATCAGGATAGGAGCCACCGCTACCCACACACAGGTAGCCACCAACACCATAGTGGCCAGGGTACACGCCCTGGTTGACTCCGTCAGCAGGATAGGCAGCCCCCAGATCAGGAACAGGGGAACAATAACGGGCAACATATGCAACGCATCCCCGGCCGCTGACTCGGCGCCGCCACTGCTGGTGCACGGTGCAGAGGTGGAGATACAGAGCGTTGACGGAAAGAGGGTCATCCCGATAGCTGACCTCTTCGCAGGGCCCAAGATCAACAGCCTGGAGACAGGTGAGCTACTCACCGAGATACGGATACCGGTACCCCCGGCGGGAAGCGCGTCCAGTTACAAGCGCATCGGCAGGCGCAAGGCGTTCACCCTGTCAATTGTGAGCGCCGCGGCGTACATCCAGATGGACGGCGAGACATGCACCGACGCAAAGGTGGCGTTCGGGAGCGTCGCAGCCACGCCCATAAGGGTTCCCGAGGCTGAGAAGATACTCACAGGGAGCGCGCTTGACGATGAGACCGTGAAGGCGGCATCAGCAGCGGTCTATGAGGCAGTTAAGCCCATCACTGATGTGCGAGGCACCGCCGAGTACAGGAAGGACATGTGCCCGGTGCTCATGAGGCGGGCAATAGGCCAGAGCCTGGAGAGGCTGAGGTGAAGACAATGATAGTGAACTTTAAGCTAAACGGAGAAAAAGTGACAGCCGATGTGCCTCCGTACACCACGCTTACGGATATGCTGCGTGACGAGCTGGGCATCCAGACAGTGAAGAAGGGCTGCGAGCACGGGGAGTGCGGCGCATGCACGCTGCTGGTGAACGGCCTGCCCATGGCAAGCTGTATCATACTGGCCCCACAGGTGGAGGGAAAACACGTGACCACCCTTGAGGGGCTTGAGCATAAGGCCATGATGATCGACCTGCGCCAGGCGTACATCGAGAACGGGGCCATCCAGTGCGGTTTCTGCACCCCAGGGATGCTCATAAGCAGTTACGCCCTCCTCAGGGACAACCAAAACCCGTCACCCCACGATGTGAAGCTGGCCATCGAGGGCAACATATGCAGGTGCACGGGATATACAAAGATCATAGAGGCCGTGCTGGACGCGGCAGAGAGGATAGCGGTTGAGTGAGCAGGAGATAGTCAAGCGCCTCAACGAGGCTCTAAACAAGGGCGAGTCAGCGGTGCTCTGCAGCCTCATATTCAAGGCGGGCTCCGGCCCACGTGACCCCGGCGCAAAGATGCTGGTGACGGCCGACGGCAAGGCTACCGGCACCATCGGCGGTGGGGGCATGGAGAGGCTGTTGATAGGAAAGGCCCTTGAGGTGATGGAGCGGGGAAAACCTGAGACCTATCACTTTGCCATGGGGGTTCCAGCCCGAGAGGGAATGATACCCGTGGACAGTAAATGCGGTGGAGAGGTGAAGATATACATGGATCCGATTAGACCAGACCCGAGACTAGTCATCATGGGAAGCGGCTGGATAGCCCAGGCCGTGGCCCGATACGCAACCGAGTGCAACTTCGATATAATAGTCGTGGACGATGCAGAGTCAGCAAGAGCTGACTGGTTCCCAGAGGGAGCCACCATCATCAACGACAAGTACCCCAAGAGCCTTGAGCAGGTGGATATCAGGCAGAGCGACTACATCGCCATGCTACACGGGGAGACCGGCTTCGAGTTAGCGGGTCTCAGGCACGCCGTGAAGGCAAAACCTGCGTATATCGGCCTCCTCGGCAGCGGAAACAAGCGCAAGGAGCACGTTAAGCAGCTGAAATCAGAGGGATATGACGCAGAGGTCGTTGAAATGATCAAGGGGCCCATAGGCCATGATATCTCTGCTGAGACACCGGAAGAGATCGGGATCAGTATAGTATCTGAGCTCATCCAGAAGAAGCGGGGCTAAACTTGAAGCCCTATCGCCGTAACTGGATGATAGGCTTTTTTCTCATTCTAACAGGTGTAGCGGTGAACCTCCTTTCCATAAGATATTCGCTGTACCTCATTGGTGCGGGTTTCGTTGTGGCTGGTTGGTCAGGCAGGGTCTGGATGTACGAGGAGAAACAGAAAAACACGCCTGAAAAACGTTAAACCCCCACCCGAACACATCAGTCTGATTATTTTGAACCCGTACGACAAGCTCGGAGTCAGGAGGGTCATCAACGCGTGCAGCACGGCGACCCATCTTGGAGGCAGCATCGTTGACCCGAGGGTCATGGACGCCATGAAGGACGCTGCGGGCCAGTACGTCATAATGATGGAGCTTCAGGATTATGCTAGCGGGGAGATTGCTAAGCTGGTGGGCTCCGAGGCGGCCATGATCACCGCCGGGGCGACGTCCTCTCTCCAGCTGGGGGCCGCTGCCTGCCTCCTCTTGGGCAGCGGATTGGAGGATCATACGTTGAAGCCTTACGAACGGCTTCAACCCATTGACGGTCCGTGGAAGAGCCTGATTCAGAGACTGCCTGACACAACGGGGATGAGAAAAGAGGTGGTTCTGCAGAGAACCCACAGGAACCCATACGAGTTTGCGTACACGAGCATCGGCTGCGAGATCAAATACGCGGGAACCGAAGAAGGGTGCACCGTAAAAGAGCTTGATGGGGCGATAACAGAGGATACATGCCTCATCGCGTTCAGCGCACACCAAGAGAGTAGGGGTGTTTCTCTTGAAGAGACCATCAAGATAGGCAGGAAACACGGTATCCCAGTGCTCGTTGACGCAGCGGGAAACGTCCTGCCCCGCTCAAACCTGAAAAAGTTCGCGAGTTCAGGCGTTGACCTGGTGGCTGTGAGTGGGGGCAAACAGATCAAGGGGCCAAACGACACAGGTATCCTCTACGGAAGAAAGGACCTCATCGAGATGGCAAAACTACAGGCATCACCATTCAACGGACTCGGCAGGGGTATGAAGGTGGACAGGACCCAGATGGTGGGCTTGCTCGTGGCTCTCAGGCTGTTCCTTGATGTGACACCAGAGGAGGAAGAAGTTGAGTTCGCAAGCTGGAAGGAAAGGGCCCAATGGGTTGTGGAGGAGTTGAAGGACTTTGAGGGCGTATCAATGACTGAGGTTGCTGCTCCTAAGCCGTGGAACATCAGGGCAATGGTCAACTTCGAGGACTCCATTTCTGCACGGGACCTGGCTTTCAGTCTCAGGGAACTCGATCCCAGCATCTGGGTCGAGACGAGTATGACGGGGACAAGGGACAACCGCATCGGGATAGCCTTCGATTGCCTCAACGTCGGCGAAGAAAAAGAGATACTGGAAGCGATAAAGGCGATACTCAGTAAGCCCAGAGCTCCCTGATCCTGTCAAGGTCATCAGGTGTGTCTAGGTCGATGGTGGCCCAGATATCAGATTCCACGTAGATGTGTTTGGACTCGTGGCGGTTAACCACGTCCTTCATGGTCTCGCCGTCCCCCAGCCCCCTGAACTCGTCAAGTATCTCCCTCCTGAACAGGACGGGGTGCCCCCGCTTTGACTCGTGGACCGGGCTCACGATGAGCGCGTCAACGTTCTCCTCCAGCGCCTCGACCATCCTCGCCAGGAGCCCCCGTTTGAACCCGAAGGTGTCGCTGAGGACCATGAAAACGGCCTCGGTATCACCGGGCAGCGCCCCCAGTCCCGCCTGGAAGCTGGTGGTCATCCCCTTCTCATAGTCGGGGTTGTGGACGGTTTTCGCCCCCTGGGCCTCGGCCAACCCCCTGATATCGTCCGGCCTGTGGCCTAGTACAACAATCGTGGGGATAGGGCTGAGTTTTGATAAAATATGGTCGAGGACCCGCTTGCCCCCGACCTCTAATAGAAGTTTGTTGGTGCCCATGCGGCTGGACTTGCCAGCGGCCAGGACTACCGCCGCGGTCCTCATTTCATCTGTTCAGCCGCAGCCTGCACCGCTTTCACGATGTTGACGTACCCGGTGCACCTGCACAGGTTCCCGTTCAGGTACTCGCGGATCTCCCTCTCAGATGGGCTAGGAGTCTCCTCCAGCAGCGCCTTGGTCGTCATGATGAAACCAGGGGTACAGAAACCGCACTGGACAGCGCCCTCGTCTAGGTAGGACTGCTGTATGGGGTGCAGTTCGGAACCGTCGCTGAGTCCCTCGATAGTGTCAACCTCGTGTCCGTCCGCATCAACCGCCAGAACCATGCAGGCGAGGACCGCCAGGCCGTCCATATGAACGGTGCATGCGCCGCACTCGCCGATACCGCAGCCGTACTTGGTCCCGGTCAGGTCCATGTCGTCCCTGACAAGGTTCAGGAGCAGTGTGTTCGGTGCTACGTCGAACTCTTTTGGCTTGCCGTTTATCTTGATGTTTATTTTCATTTTTTGTACCTCCTAACTCTCCCTCAGCTTGCTCAACGTCTCAACGATGAAGCCCTTTGCGACCCGTCTCTTGTACGGGCCGTTGCTGCGTCCTTTCTCCCTCGGCTTTATGCTCTTGGAGGCAAGCTCAGCGGCTTCCTCGATGACCTCGTCGGTAAGCTCTTTGCCCTTGAGGAACTCCTCAACGTCCTTCGTCCTCATGGGCGTGGGGGCGACCGTGCCCCATGCGAGCCTGCTGTCCTCGACAACGCCGTTTTTCATCGTGATTACCGCGGCGAGGCTGATAGTGGCTAGGTCCATGCTTGCCCGTGCAACCCTGTTGAACACTGACTTCGATCCGGGAGCCATTTTCGGCACTGTTATTGATGTAAGTATCTCTCCGGGAGCGAGCACCGTCCTGCCTGGGCCCAAGAAGAATTCCACGAGTGGCACCTCTCTTTCCCCTTCAAGACCGGATATGTGGGCCACGGCGTCAACGGATAGCAAACCCACCGCGCTGTCAGCGCACGGTGATGCGTTACAGATGTTTCCACCGACGGTGGCACGGTTCCTGATCTGGATAGAGCCGAGCACTCGGGCAGCCTCGTATAGGATTGGATACTTTTCCTTGACCAGTGAGCATGTTTCAATCTCACGGATCGTGGTAAGGGCACCGATCTCGATGCCATCAGGGGTCTCTTTGATGCCGGACAGCCCTGGTATCTTTTTCAGGTTGACGATGTGCTTCGGTCTCCTGGAGCCATCTTTCATCTTAACGATGACCTCGGTGCCTCCAGCGAGAGCAGCAGCGTCTTTGCCGAGTTCTTTTAGTAGCTTCGAGGCTTCCTGAAGAGTCTCTGGCGCGTAGTACTCAAAGTCAGACACTATGTGTGTGTTATGTATGTTGATGTTTGGCATCTTACTGGCCCTCCTTCTCCATTATCGCCGCAAGAACCCGTTCCTTGGTCAGCGGTAGCTTGTAGAACCTGATCCCCAGCGCGTTCTGGATGGCGTTGGCGATTGCCCCTGCCACCGGGTTCAGGGCTCCCTCGCCCAGCCCCTTGGCACCGTACGGCCCCGTGGGCTCATACGTGTCCGCGAAAAAGACTGTAAAGTCCTCAAGGTCAGGCATATCACTGGCGTACGGTATCTTGTAGTCCGTCAGCATGCCCTTGTTGACCAGGTCCCCCGTGTCATGGTCGTAGACCATGTCCTCCATTGTGGTCATGCTCCAGCCCTGGGCGAATCCTCCGTGCACCTGGCCCATCGCGAGCTTCGGGTTGATGACGGTGCCGACGTCCGCGCCTGCAACCACCTTTACCAGTCGGATCTTACCCGTCCATGTGTCAACCTCGACCTCGATAAAGTATCCCGTAAAGTGTGGGGGACAGGCGGGCTGCCTGTAGCTGTCAACAACTGCGGGTGTGCCCCAGTTCTTGTGCCGCGCGTGGTAAGCGAGCTCCTTGAAAGTGACCTCGCGGTTCTCGATCCCCTCTGCGTATATGACGCCCTGCTTCTTCTCGTCGTCACATCGGAATGTAAGGGCGGTCCCCTCGGCGTCCAGCATCCTGCCGGCGAACTGGGCTATCTTCTCCTTGAGCTGCTTCGCGACCTTCAACGCCGCTCCCCCGCCGCTGTAGATTCCCCTGCTGGCGTGGGTGCAGACATCGTAGACCGTTGTGCTGGTGTCGGCCCTGATGATGTTCACGTTCTCAAGGGGGACGCACAGCGTCTCGGCTATGATCTTCGCGTGGGCGTCCTCGGTGCCTCCTCCGTGGTCCATGAGGGCGGTGATATAGTCAATGGTGCCATCCTCGTTGAGCTTGATGATGGCTCCGCTGAAATCCACGACCTTGCTCGGCACGGGTGCCCCCGCGCTGCTCGTGTGGAACCCTCGACCCATGCCGATGCCCCTGCGGTATCGGCCCGTCTGGTCCTCTGCCCTTGGCCTGTCATCCCAGCCGATGAGCCCCGCGCCCTTTGCCAGTATCTCCTCGGTCCCACAGCTCTTGATGAGTGATTTTACGGACGGACCCTGGCCCCAGAACAGGTCTCCCTGACCGATGATGTTCTTGAGCCTGAACTCAATGGGGTCCAGGTCTATCTTCTCGGCCAGCTCGTCCATCATGGTCTCGACCATCCATGAGATCTGGGGGTTTCCGTAGCCCCTGAACGCGCAGGCAGGCGTCTTGTTTGTGTAGATGGCGTAGCTGTCGTATGACTTTGCGTCCAGCTTGTATAGGCTGACCCACCAGCCAACCATGCAGCCTAGAAGGGGGTATGCCTGGATCTGGTGTGCGCCTATATCCAGGTAGGCGTCCAGGTGGCCCGCCACCAGCTTGCCATCGTTTTTGACGCCCAGCTTGATCTTGAACACCATGCCGTAGCTGACGTGGTCGTGGGCGTCCTCCTCGCGGGTGTATGTGAGCTTGACCGGCCTCTTGGTCTTCAACGCCATGGCAACGGCGATTGGCACAACCGTGTTGACCTGGATGCTTGAGCCGAAGCTCCCGCCGAGGGGGACCTTGATGATTCTGATCTTGCCCATGGGGAGCCCGAATATCTCGTGGAGCAGCAGCCTGCTGTTGTGCAGCGTCTGGGTGGTGCTCCAGACGGTGACGCCGCCATCGATCTCAGGGCGGACGACAACTGATTTTGTCTCAAGCTGTGTGTGGTACCTGCGGTTAGTGGTGTAGGTCCTCTCAAGGATTACGTCGCAGGTCTCTAGTGCTGCATCAACGTCGCCTTCCGTGATGTGGACTTCACATGCCACGTTTCTCTCAGGTTTGACCACCGTGTCTTCAAGTAATATCTGCTCATGAATCGGCTCGGATCCCGGCTCATAGGAGGTCAGTGGGTCGAAGTACGCTGAATGTGTCTTGTACTCGACTTTTATGGCTTCAAGTGCCCTCTGGGCGTCTCCCTCTGTCTCGGCCGCAACGGCAGCGATTGCCTCTCCGACGTACCTTGGGTGATCAGTCAGGATGCTCCAGTCCTTGAAGGTTGAGTCAGGGGTGCTTACGAGGCGGGGGCAGAACTTTACATCTGGAACCTCGTCAACGGTGAGGACGGTTGCCCCCAGCTTTTCAGCGCCGCTGGCGTCGATCTTCACGACCTCGGCGTGGGCGTGTGAGCTCTTCAACACCCTCACGTGCAGCATGTTGCGGAGATAAAGGTCGGATGTGAACTTTTCCCTCCCCGTGACCTTGGCAAGACCGTCGCTACGGACGGTGTCCTTGCCCAGGACTTTATGGACTGATTTAGCGATCATTACGCAACTTGTACTTGGAACATCTTTAATAAAATTTTAGTTAAGCAGGGCTGACGGAACCGATGCCCGCAGTTTGCCAGTGTTCAGTCTGATGGCTCACTTCAACGGCGTTGTCGTGTAGTTTACCTCGATTACTCCCTTGATGGCCTTGGACTTTGCTACAAATTTCATTACCTTCTCCGATTCCCCCCTGACGAAGAATACCTCGATGCAGTACCCGCCCTCGATGTGGAGGTGCATGTTGCCGAATATGAGCTCGTCAAAGTCGTTCCTCAGGTTCATCAGCCCAATGTGGGTGTTGGCCTGGTGGCTCTCGCTGATTATGGTGACGGTGGACATCACGGTTCCTTTCTGCATCCGCTGGAGGCTGTACTGGTTCAGGCTGTCCCTGATAGCTAGTCTAAGGGCCTCGGAGCGGCTGCTGTACCCCGAGGACTCCACGAACTCATCAAGCCTCTCAAGAAGGGCGTTTGTGAGGCTCAGGCTGATAACGGTCATGGTTTAATAAAAAGTAGGGTCATTTTTATTAATTTCTAATAATATTCGTGGTTTTCATAGCGTCATGTTATTAAACCTGAACGATGCGAAGTTCTGAGCGACGATGACCGACCACAATCAAAACCATGAACATGAAGCGGAGGAGGTCTGCGAGTCCTGTTCAGGTCTCACCGAACACGCACATGAACACGTTGAGTCATGCTGTGGGGACGATCACGATGACAACGGACTTGGTCACGACCATGGGGACGGCTCTCTCAACTGGACTAACACGGCCTTCTCCTTTGTCGCCATTACAGCCGGCATCGTTCTGGAGTACATGGGGGTCGGGGGTTACATCCCGAGGATACTGCTGATGGCAGCCATCCTCGTGGAGGGCTACAAGCCCGCCATAAGCGGGGCCAAGGGCCTGAAAAAAGGGGTCATCGGGATAGACCTGCTGATGACCATCGCCGCTACAGGCGCGGTCCTCATCGGCGAGTACACCGAGGGGGCCCTGGTGCTGTTCCTGAAGGACATATCAATGAAGCTTGAGGTCATCGCGGGAAACAGGGCAAGGCACGCGATAGAGGCTTTGATGGAACTCCGGCCCGAGGTTGCCATGATCAAGAGGAACGGTGACGAGATTGAGGTCCCGGTTGACCAGGTGATGCCCGGTGAGCTCTTCGTTGTAAGACCCGGTGACAGGATCCCCCTCGACGGGTCAGTGGTTGACGGTCACACCACGGTTGACCAGTCAATGATGACTGGCGAGTCGGTGCCTATCCACAAGGGGTACCTTGACGAGGTCTTCGCCGGCACAATCAACCTGGACGGCGTCCTGTCCGTCAAGACAACAAGGGCTTCAGCCGAGTCAATGCTGTCAAACATATTGAGGATGGTCCACGAGGCGGAGGAGAGACGGAGCCCAACCGAGAACATCGTGAACAGGTTCGCGAGGTACTACACTCCAGTGATAATATTACTGGCCTCAATCCTTGCGTTGACCCCTCCGATTCTGTTCAACGCGCCCCTCGTTCCATCGGTCTACAACGGATTGGTGCTGCTGGTAATCGGCTGCCCATGCGCCTTCACTCTAGCTACACCCGTTGCCATGGTATCGGCCCTCACGAGCGCCAGCAGGAACGGGGTTCTCATCAAGGGCAGCATGTTCATCGAGGAGATGAATAAGGCAAAGGTGTTCGCCTTTGACAAGACGGGGACGCTGACGCAGGGCAAGCTCAGGGTAACCGACGTGGTCCCGTACGGTGTCAGCAGGGATGAACTCATCTCGGTGGCAGCTACACTTGAAATGGACAGCAAGCACCCCATCGCTGACGCAATCAAGCAGCTGGCGGAGCAAGAGAACGTCCCGGTTCTCCCTACGACGGAGTTCAAGAGCAGGACGGGAAAGGGCATCGAGGCAAGCATCGAGGGAGAGGGCTACTGCATAGGCAACATGAGGCTGTTCAACGAGAACAACATCTCGTGCCCCGAGGACGCCATCCATGAGCTGGAGATACAGGGCAAGACCACGATACTCGTGGCACGGGAGGACGAGGTCATCGGGATCATCAGCCTGCAGGACACGAGAAGGGCAGGCGCAAAGGAAGCCATCGCTGAGCTCAAGAGGAACGGGATGAGGGTCGAGATGCTCACCGGGGACAACGAGACCACGGCGGCGGCTATAGCCGAGGAGCTGGGGTTCAACGGGTACCACGCCAACCTCCTGCCTGACGAGAAACTGGCGACCATCGAGAAACTCAAGGTTCATGGGAACGTGGTCATGATCGGAGATGGCGTCAACGACGCGCCCGCTCTGGCGGCGGCTAACGTGGGGATCGCCATGGGCGGCCTCGGCAGCGACATAGCCCTTGAGACGGCGGACATCGTCCTCCTTGAGGACAACCTGACAAGGCTCAGCTACATCCAGAGGCTAAGCACAACTACCCTCAACAGGATCAGGGAGAACATCGCAATCAGCCTGGGCATGAAACTTGTCATAGTCGTACTGGCGGCGATGGGGACCATCAGCCTCTGGCAGTCCATCATACTGGGAGATGTCGGCCTGGCCCTGCTGGTCATCCTGAACAGCATCAGGATCAGCGGCCTCAAGCCCTGATAGGCTCAGTAAGGAATAAAACAGAGCCCGCACTGGATATCATCTGCGTGAAGGCCCTTGGATGACGAGATAGAGAGGATAAAGCAGCGACGCCTCGAAGAGATGAAGCGCATGATGCTTCTCAAGAAGATTGAGGCAAAGAAGGAGCCTGAGCCAGAAAAGAAGCGCGAGCCAACCAACCAGGAGATACTGGACGCCATGTTCGGCAACAGGGCCTGGGAGGTCTACAACGCCGCGGCTTACCAGTACCCGCAGGTCATAAGACAGGTGGAAAAGATACTCGTTGACGGCATCAAGGAAGGAAAGATAGCCGACATCATCGACGGGGCCGCGTTGATGGGTTTCTTCAGACAGGTCGGTCTACCAGTGCGACTGAACACAACGATCAGGATCAGCGAGAAGGGCGAGCTGAAGACACTGGAACAGAAGATGAAGGAAGACCAGGGCTAGGAGTGGCTCTCGAAAGCCTTGTTTAGCTCATCCTTTGTGGGGATGCGCTTCTCCGAGATGATCTTGCTGTTGATGGCTATTATGGGGGCGTTCTCTGTCATGTATTCCCCGTATGTGTAATGGGTCACCGTGGGCTTACCACTGGTCGCCAGCACCATGTTCAGCCGCTCGATGGAGTAATCGATATCAGAGGTGTTGACGTAATCCATCCTGCAGTCCGGGCTGGTCTTGAAGCCGATCTCCTCAAGCCTGAAGTACAGGTCGTCCATCTGCTTCTCCTCCACCTCAGTGAATCCGCAGTTGGAATCGCAGCCCGAGCATGAGTTACAGGATACGCCGCAGGCGGTGCCGCAACTGTCCTTGTTGAGTTTCGGGAAAACGGTGATCGTTACAGGCTTTGACATTTGAAGTCACACACTGACCGTTGCTATTATACCTTGGCAGATCAGAGGGGCAGGACCGAGGAAGCCTTAAAAGAGATGTTTACCGGCTCGCCCAGTTCCAGGCCCATCTCGTTGAAGCTCCTGCGGGTGATCTGGACCATGAAGACCTCACCAACATCGACATCAATCATGACGATGCCGTTCCGCTCAGTCACACCGGTTATTGGCCCCCTGAACTGGTTCCTGGCGCTTGTCTCGATCCAGCCCTTGCTGATGATGATGTCCTGTGGCCTGACGTGAAGTGAAACTCTGCCTGTCAAAGGATCGCTGGTGCGGATGATAATGTCCCCGACGTGCACCTGAGAGACACCCTTCTCCACGTTTGAGATGCCTGTGAACACGTTCTCGGTGAACCTCTGGACTGAGGCAAGCTCGTACGGGTCACCCTCCTCGGTGACCACGCCGTCCTCAAGAAAAATAACGTGTTTAGCTATCCTCTTGACTTGGTCAATGTCGTGGGTTGCTATGATAACGGCCCGTTTCTCGGCCTCGTTCACCAGGATATCAGTGATGAGGCCGACGTTCACCGGGTCTAGGTTGCTGGTGGGCTCGTCAAGCAGCAGTACTTCCGGGTCAAGGATGAGTGCCCTTGCAAGCGCGACCCTCTGCTGCTCGCCCCCTGACAGGCTCCTGGCGTCCCTCTCGCCGTAGCCCTGGAGCGATACCAGTTCCAGCGCGTCGGAGACCATCTTCTCGATCTCGTCATTTGAAACCCCCCTGAGCCTCAACCCATAGGAGAGGTTCGTGTCCACTGTGCCCTTGAGGAAAACCGGTGACTGGAACACCATCGTGACCCTCCGCCTGAGATCAAGGAGGGTCTCGGCGTTCACATCCGTGCCCTTGAAGCTCAGCTTTCCGTGGGATGGCTCCAGAAGCCCGGCAAGTATCTTCAGGAGGGTCGTCTTTCCTGAGCCGCTCTTACCGATCACGCCCAGGGATTGCCCCCCGAGGGCGAGGTCGATGTTCATCAGTGCAGGCTCTCCGTCGTACTCCCTGCCAAGTGCCTCAAGGGTGAACACGCTCATCGTGCGTCGCCTCCCTGTACCACCCTGATGAGGTAGTTCAGCAGGAGCACGACCGAGATGAGAATCAGGCTAAGCGCGAAACTCATGCCGAACTGGCCCTTGTTAGTCTCAAGGGCTATCGCCGTTGTCAGCACCCTGGTCAGGCCGGTTATGTTGGCCCCCAGCATTGTGGCAATGCCCAGCTCGGCGAAGGCCCTGTTGAAGCTTGAGAGGATGGCGAGGCTCACGCCGTTGAAAGACTCCCGGAGGACGGCAATGGCCACCTGATACTCGGAAGCCCCCAGGGTCCTCACCAGGTCGCTGACCTCCCCCTCCTTGCTCTCGATGGCGCTCACGATGAAAGTGACGCTTATGGGCAGGATGAGTAGGGCCTGGCCGATGGCCATCCCCTGGACAGAGTAGAGCAGCCTGAGGTCGCCCAGAGGTCCCGTCCTTGACAGGAGCATGTAAAGGACTAGCCCCAGGGTCACAGTGGGGATGCCCACAAGGGAGTTGAAAAGGAACTTTATGGCATCCCTGCCAGGGATCTGTTTCATGGTCAACAGGAGGCTCAGTGGGATGGCCATGGTTGAGGCAAGAAAGGTGGCTAAACCCGCTGTCTCTATGGACCTCAGGGTTATGGAGAGGACTGTGGGGTCCAATGATAGGATGAGCCTGACTGCCTCGGCCAAGCCCTCGGTTATTGTTCCCCAGCTCATGTTATCATTAGACCCTTTTTACCCGTATAAGTCTCCGCTTCCGTACCTGTACGCCTGAGGGCACTCGGTTCCATCGAAATACGCGTACTCCTCGATCCAGCTGACGACCTCCGAGCCTGGGGTCTCCATTTCAGGCACCCAGGGCTTGAACAGGGTTGAGCCGAACTCCTCAATGCCGTAACCAGCCATGAACTCCTGAACGTCATCAGTCAGGAGGAAGCGCATAAAGTCCTCGGCGTCATCGTAGTTGGTCTCGGGGTTTACATCGGGGTTGCACAGTATGGCGCTGTAGACGTTCAGCGTCTCCTCGCCGGAGTCCACTATCTTAACGAGCTCGATGTTGCCGTTCCCGTAGTTCTTCAGGTACGTAGCCATATCAGTGAGTGTGTAAGCGCCCTTCTCGTTAGCCAACTGGAGGGTGACGGTCATCCCGGCCCCTGCCTCTATGTACCAGAGCCCGCTTGGATCGGCCCCCGGCTGCCCCTTCAACTCATCAAGTTCAAGGCCGGTCTTTGCCCAGAGCCCCTTCTCCTTGGAGTGCGTGCCCGAGTTGTCGCCACGGCTAATCCACAGTGCGTTCCCCTCGGTACCCTGTTCCTGCACCTTGATGAGCGCGTCGAGGGGATTCAGCCCGAGGATTTCAGCCGGGTCTAATTCGGGCCCGACTATGATGAAGTAGTTATACGCGATTATCTTCCTGTTCACGCCGTGGCCGCTTTCCATGAAGCCCAGCTCCTGGCCGGGGCTGTGTACAATGATCATGTCAGCGTCACCCCGCTTCGCGGTCTCTATGGCGAGGCCAGTTCCCTGGGAGATGAACAGGACTGTGGTCTCGGGGTAATTTACCTCAAACATTTCCTTCAGCACGTCCAGGAGGCCGGTTTCGTACAGGCTTGTGGTGGTTGATATTATCAAGGGGGGATGCGGTATGGGCTTGTTTGCCACCTGGTATGCGGCCCCGATGATTATCAATGCGAGAACTGCTGCCATGACATACGTCGATCGGTTAATCTTGAACCCTGACATGGTTGTATGGCAACGTAGAAGTGATATGTTTATTTATGCATATCGGGGGGTTCGATATGTGCAGCCATGCATAACAATATAAAACCCAGAGCACATCAAAAGGGAGGCGACCACACAAGTGACCACCCTAGTTGACCCACACGGAAGGCCAATAAACAGCCTCAGGATCAGCCTGACACAGCGATGTAACTTTAACTGCTTCTTCTGCCACCACGAGGGCGAGCACGGCTCGGGGGACGAGCTGACCGTCGATGAGGTGGAGCGCATAGTCAAGCTGGCCGCGGAACAGGGCATAACAAAGGTCAAGCTCACCGGCGGCGAGCCCCTTGTACGCAAGGACATCGTCGAGATAGTCAGGCGCATCAGCCCACTCGTCGAAGAGGTCTCAATGACCACAAACGCAAGCAGGCTCAAGGAGCTTGCATGCCCACTCAAGGAGGCGGGGCTGGCGAGGGTGAACATCAGCCTCCACACACTCTGCCCCGAGTCATTCGAGGAGATCACGGGTAACGGCTCGGACTCGGTGAAGGAGGGTATAGAGGAGGCCGTCAGGTGCGGCTTGAACCCGGTGAAGCTGAACATGGTGGTCATGAAGGGCGTCAACCACGAGGAGATCGACAGCCTCATTGATTACAGCAGGGAGGTGGGCGGCGTACTACAGCTCATCGAGTTCCAGGAGCTGGAGGACGGTGTCGAGCACTATGATTCGTACCACTACGACCTGGTACCCGTGGAGGAGGAGCTGGAGAAACGCTCGAACAGGGTGGTGGAGCGGGAGATGCACCTGAGAAAGATATACTACCTCAAGGACGGTGCACAAGTAGAGGTAGTGAGGCCAATGCACAACAGCAAGTTCTGCGCCTACTGCACAAGGATCAGGGTCACCAGCGACGGCAAGCTAAAGTCATGTTTAATGAGGGACGACAACCATGTCCCATTCGTGTCGCTGATGAGGAGCAGTGCATCCAAGGAGGAGATACTTGGGGCGTTCAGTGAGGCCGTGGCGAGGCGGGCCCCATTCTGGAGGGACGAGTAATGAAGATCAAGATAACGTACTACGGGCAGTTCAGGGACATAACGGGCCTGAAAGAAGAGGAGATTGAGACCAAGGACGGGATCACCGTCATCGAGCTAAGGGACCAGGTGAGGGAAAAGTACCCAAGGATCGCTGCAAAGGACGAGGTCCTCGTGGCCGTCAACAACTCGTTCGCGCCCCTTGAGACAGTGGTCAAGAAGGACGACCAGGTGGCGTTCTTCCCACCGGTGAGTGGGGGATAAGATGATTTTCATTCAGAGAGAGGAAGCGGACAGGAAAGCCATCACAGAGATGGTTCAGACAACGGCAAGTGGCTGCATTGTCCAGTTCATCGGAGTAGTCCGCGATAACAGCGAGGGCAAGGAGGTCTCCAACATGACCGTCGAGGTCTACGAGGAGATGGCTAGGAAGCAACTTGAGGACATCAGCGCCGAGTGCAAGGAAAAGTTCGGCGTACAAGAAGTGGCCATAGTCCACAGGTACGGCGAGTTCAAGGTGGGGGACGAGCTCGTGTTCATAGCGATATCAGCGGGGCACAGGAAGGCCGCGTTCAAGGCGTGCATGTACTTCATCGACGAGCTGAAGCAGCGCGTACCCATCTGGAAGAAAGAGGTAACCCCGGACGGGAGTTACTGGGTGGAGGGAGAGAAACGTGAGTAAAGACCCGATAAGGATGATAGATGTATCAGGGAAGGAGACGGTTGCCCGCAAGGCGGTAGCCGCAGGTTTAATCAAGCTAAAGGCATCAACGGTCGATGCAATCAGGCAAGGGAAGATCAAGAAAGGAGACCCGTTGACGGTGGGGGAGATAGCCGCGATCTTAGCGGTGAAGAACACACCCGACCTGATCCCACTCTGCCACAACATCCCGATAGGGAAGGCCCATGTCGAGTACACGCTGGGCGAGACCACCATTGAGGCAAGGTGCACCGTGACCACGTACGCCAAGACGGGTGTCGAGATGGAGGCACTTGCAGGGGTAACAGTCGCTCTCCTCAACATCTGGGACATGACAAAGTACCTTGAGAAGGACGA
>PVMS01106218.1_pt1 | contig 31848 bp, 31 predicted proteins | sample 1853461 | NCBI WGS metagenome assembly PVMS01 (sample SAMN08582032, study PRJNA380276) | Marine sediment metagenome, whole genome shotgun sequencing project. | isolation source: ocean sediment barecode stripped | collected 2017
GCCCGCGTGTTCGCGTACGAGGCCGGAGCCGGCAACGACCCCGAACACCTCCTCGGGAGCGCGGACATCACCGTGTCCCGTGGCTACACCGCCGGCATCGAGGCCATCGCCCACCTCGGTCTCGGCGATGTCCAGAGCGTCGATCTCGTCGTCGACCGCCCGGACGGTTCGACCCTGACCGCCGAGGCGGTGGCGGCCAACCGTCATATCCGCCTTCCAGACGGCTGCGGAGGAGGGGTGGTGAGACCGATTCGGCGTCGCGCCCCCAACGCGACCCCGGGAGAGCCGTGAGGCGCTTCCGGGACCCACGTCGGGCGCCCCACCGTCCGCGACCCCGAGTCTCCCCCATTCGGGGTCGCGGCCCCCAGGACCGGGCGGATCCGACCAGGTGCACAACCCCCACGGTTGCGGAACGGGTCGATCTACGTCTGAACGAGGGGCCACCGTGGCAAGATGCCGGGACGAGCCACTCCGCCGCTCCGTTTCGGACGATCCGATCCACCTTTCGACGAGCCGCATCCCGGAAAGGTTCCCGGGCGCACGAGAACTTCGTGGAAAAGAACGAGGCCCGCGACCGACGACTACCGGTTGACGGCGATACGGGTGGGATCGACGATCATCGTGACGCGGACCATGCCCGGGGTCAACCACGGGTACTTCGGCTCACCGAGGTACTTCTCGGCAAGTCGATCGATCACCGCCACGCCGTCGGAAGTGCGCATCTCGACGACCCGGCCTTGGATCGACCAGTTCCGATAGGGCTCATCCGGCGAACTGATCGAGATCGCCACTCGCGGATCGTGGTTCAGGTTCCGCCACTTGCGGCGACCCTGGGCGGTGTTGAACACGATCTGATCGCCCTGCCGCGTGATCCACATGGCGGTCGACTGCGGGGACCCGTCGGGGTCGAGCGTCGTGAGATGGGCGAACGTCGGCCCATCGATCGCAGCCTTGAGATCGTCGGGAAGTTCCTCTGCCATGATCGCTCCTTCTCATCGAGACACCTGCGCCGGGGACGCTCTCCCATTCTGGTCGCTCCCGGGCGCGAGCGGCGAGCGACCCGGCATCCCCGATCGAGTGCAACAATCAGCATGATGACGAGGCATCGCTACCAGACCCTGTCGCACACCGCCGACACCGGGATCGTCACTCGGGCCGACACGCTCGCGGACGTCATCGCCAACGCCGCCTTCGCCATGTTCGATCTCGTCTACGACACGACCGCCGCGACCGACGAGCGTACCGTCGATTTCGTGGCGCGAGCCGACAACGCCCCGGATCTGCTCGTCGAGATCCTCACCGAGCTGCTCTACCTGAGCGAAACCGAAGACGTCGCCTTCACCGTGTTCGACGTCAGCGCCGATGTTCGTCGGGCGTTCGTGCGCGCCGTCGGGTTCAGCACCGCGGATGCTGAACTTCGTGGCCCGCCGATCAAGGCGGTCACGTATCACGACCTTCGGTGCGAGCACACCGGCGACCACTGGGAAGCCCGGGTGATATTCGACGTCTGAGGCGTCCTCCCCTATCGGTCTGCGAACAACGGGAGGATGATGGGGGACATGGAGTTGCGACGCCTCGACGACACCCGATGGGAGATTCCCCGAAGCGGCGACATGCGGGTCGCCGGCTTGATCTTCGCTTCGGAACCGCTCATGGTGAAAGCCGCCGAGGATCGCGCGGTCGACCAGGTCGCCAATGTGGCGCATCTCCCCGGCATCGTCACCGCCTCGATCGCCATGCCGGACATCCACTGGGGGTACGGGTTCCCCATCGGAGGCGTAGCGGCTACCGACGTCGACGCGGGAGGTGTCGTCTCGCCCGGTGGCGTGGGTTTCGATATCTGTTGCGGTGTCCGATTGCTGGCGTCCGGCCTGGTCGAGGAAGACTTCCGCCGCTACGGCGAGCGGATCATGGCCGAACTCGACGCGCGGATCCCCCGCGGCCTGGGTCGGGGTGCGATCGCGACCCGTTCGCTCCTCGAGGACGTCCTGGCGGACGGAGCCCGTGCCGTCCTGGCTGCCGGCTACGGAACGGAAGCAGACCTGGAACGGTGTGAGGAGGGCGGCGTGTCCGCCGGCGCCCGACCCGACCTCATCAGCGACCGAGCCCGCCAGCGCGGAGGCGGTCAACTCGGGTCGCTCGGCGCCGGGAACCACTTCCTCGAGATCCAGGTCGTCGATCGGATCTGCGACCCGGCCGCCGCTGCTGCCTACGGGCTGCGTGCCGGAACGCTCACCGTGATGATCCACTGCGGCAGCAGGGGTCTCGGTCATCAGACCTGCCAGGACCAGCTCAAGGTCATGGGACCGGCCATGAGCGAACACGGCATCCACGTTCCCGATCGCCAACTGGCCTGCGTCCCGGTTGCTTCCGGCGCCGGGGAACGCTACCTCGGAGCGATGGCTGCGGCCGCGAACTTCGCCTGGGCCAATCGTCACGTTCTCGCCGACACCACCCGCGCCGCCTTCGGTGCCGCGCTCGGAGTTTCCTCGGGTGAGACCGGGCTCGATCTCGTCTACGACGTCGCCCACAACCTCGCCAAGCTCGAGGATCACGTCGTCGCGGGTTCCCGGCGACGACTCTGCGTGCATCGCAAGGGAGCGACCAGGGCGTTCGGCCCCGGACATCCCGATCTCCCGCCCGACTTGCGCGAGATCGGCCAGCCGGTGCTCGTGCCCGGCAGCATGGGCACCGCATCGTGGGTGCTGCGCGGGGTCGCGGACAACCCGGCCTTCGCCTCCGCAGCTCACGGCGCCGGAAGGCTCATGAGCCGGAAGGCGGCGAAACGACGGAACACGGGAAGTGCGGTTCGACGCGAACTGGAGGCTGCCGGGATCGCGATCCGCCCCGGTTCCGTCAAGCTCCTCGCCGAGGAGGCCCCCTACGCCTACAAGGACGTCGACGAGATCGCCCGGGTCTGCGAAGCTGCGCATCTCGCCGCCCGGGTCGCCCGTCTCCGTCCCATCGGTGTCGTCAAGGGCTGACGGCTTGGAGACCCGGCGTCCGCGATCACAGCCGGGCATCTCCGATCCACATAGGGCAGAACGGCCGTAGCGAACCGCGGCCGGAGCCGGTCTGATGAGAACGAACGGTTCGTGCTCTGCCTGGAGGTACGACGATGCGCAGCGAATGGACGGCGATCTCAGACGATCTCGGACCCGAGAAGGTCATCCTGCTGCGTGAGCCAAGGATCGGACTCGAAGGCATCCTCGTCGTCGACAACACCGCGGCCGGGCCCGCGATCGGCGGGATCCGCATGGCGCTCGACATCACCGTCGACGAAGTGGCGCGCCTGGCCAGAGCGATGACCTTCAAGAACGCCGCCGCCGGCCTGCGCCACGGGGGCGGCAAGGCGGGGATCGTCGGCGACCCCACGATGCTCCCCCACGAGAAGGAGCGATTGGTCCGTGCCTTCGGGGTCGCGATCCGAGACATCGTCGATTACATCCCGGGTCCCGACATGGGCATCGATGAGGCGTGCATGGCGGCCCTCTACGACGAGATCGGACGTGTCGTTGGTCTGCCGAGGGCGCTCGGTGGCATCCCACTCGACACCCTGGGCGCCACCGCGTTCGGGCTCGCGATCGCGGCCGAGGTAGCGGACGAGTTCGGGGTCGTGGACCTCGCGGGTTCCCGTGTGGTGGTCCAGGGGTTCGGAGCGGTCGGCGCGCACGCCGCCAGATTCCTCGTCGAACGTGGAGCCATCGTCGTCGCGGTCTCCGACAGTCGCGGCGGCATGGCCGATCCGTCCGGTCTCGATATCGAGAAGTTGCTGTTGTGGAAGTCCGCCGGAAACCCGGTCAGCGAGTTCGCCGGGGGCACGGCCATCGCCCACGAGGCTCTCATCGGATACCCGTGCGACATCTGGATCCCCGCAGCCCGACCGGATGTGTTCACCGCGGCCAACGCCGCGACCGTCGCAGCCCGCCTGATCCTCCCCGGAGCCAACATCCCGGCGACCGCCGACGCGGAACGCATCTTCCACGAGCGCGGCGTCCTGATGATCCCCGACTTCATCGCCAACGCCGGCGGAGTCATCTGCGGAGCTGTCGAGTACGCAGGTGGCAACGCCACACATGCGTTCGCGACGATCGAAGAGCGGGTGCGCGACAACACCCGGGAGGTGCTGAAGCGCTGGCAGCGGAGCGGGGATCTGCCGAGCGTCGTCGCCATCGACATGGCGGGCGAACGCGTTCGGGAGGCGATGACGTACCGACGCTCCTTCTGAAGGACCACGACGCCCGAAGCTGAAACCTCCCGGTCCCCGACCACCCTGGTTGGCTTCGTGGCCGTTGCATTCGCTTGTCGGGCACCCGGTGCGCGGCCACACTGGTCGGCCCGAGGAGGACGATGGAGCATCGGAAAGGCGTCTGGTACGGCATCGCGGCCTACGTGCTGTGGGGCCTGTCGCCGATCTTCTGGAAGGCTTTCGACAACGTTCCGGCGCTCGAGCTGCTCGCTCATCGGATCCTCTGGTCGGTGCCGCTCCTGGCGTTCGTGCTCACGATCGGGCACCGGTGGCCGGCGTTCGTGCGCATCTTCTCGACGAGACCGACCCGGTTGCTCGCGGCCGGAGCCGGCACCCTGTTGACGATCAACTGGGGCGTGTACGTGTGGGCGGTCACGTCGGGCCACATCGTCGATGCGAGTCTCGGCTACTTCATCAATCCCCTCGTGTCGGTGGCGCTCGGGGTGATCGTGCTCCGCGAGCGCCTCCGGCCCGCCCAGCAGATCGCGGTCGGGATCGCAGCCGTAGGAGTTGCCGGCATGGCGCTGATGGTGGGCACCCTCCCGTGGATCTCGCTGACGCTGGCGTTCTCTTTCGGGTTCTACGGGCTGCTCAAGAAGCAGCCCGCCGCGGCCCCGCCGCTCGAAGGCTTGTTCGCCGAGATATCCGTGGTCGCCCTCCCCGCCTTCATCTTCGTCGGATTGCTGACCGGCTCCGGCGAGGGGTCCTTCGGTGGTGGCCTCGTCACCACGATGCTGCTGATCTTGGCCGGTGCCGTCACCGTCGTCCCGCTGTTCCTCTTCGGAGCAGCCGCGCAGCGGATCCCGCTGTGGATGGTCGGCCTGCTCCAGTACATCGCGCCCACGCTCCAACTCCTCCTCGGCGTCTGGCTCTACGGCGAAGCGATCTCCGGGGGTGAACTGTTCGGGTTCGGGCTCGTTTGGATCGCACTCGCGCTCTTCACGTTCGACAGTCTCCGGTTCACCCGATCCGGCCGGGCGGAACAGGGCGCGCCTTGAGGATGTCCGCCGTCCAGTCGCCCACTCGTCCGAGCGCGAGCAGCGAGGCTGGCTCCTCGGGCAGCACGGCCGGCCACACGGGGGGCATGTCCTCGCCGATGTGGAAAGAGGTTTCCACCCCGCTGTCGACGGCTCGTTCGACGAGGCGAATCGAGTCGTCGAGGATCATCTCCCGATCACCGGCGAACACCAGCAGCGGTGGCAACCCGGCGAGGTCCCCGTAGAGGGGTGACGCTTCCGGCGTCCTCGGATCGGTCTCGCCGAGGTACTCCCTGTTCGGCCGACCGGCGTGCAGGAACGGCACGTAATCGGTCGCCGCGTTGCGGGAGGCGGATTCGCCCGTGTGCTCGAGGTCCACGTACGGGGAGAAGAGCATCGCGCCGGCGGGGAGCGGTTTTCCCTCGGATCGGATACGCAACAACAGGGCCATCGCCAGGCCCCCGCCCGCCGAATCCCCTCCGAGGAGGAGCCGTTGCGGGTCGATACCGTCATCGAGGAGCGCTCCGTAGGCGGCGTACGCGTCGTCGACGGCCGCCGGGAAGCGATGCTCGGGGGCGAGCCGGTAATCGGGGACCCAGGCGCGGGTGCGCGTTTGCCAGACGAGCGCCGCCACGAAACGCCGGTGCGAGGCCGGGCTGCCCCCGACGTAGCCTCCGCCGTGGAAGTACAGCAGGTCCCCCGCGCGTTCGAGGTCTCCCCTTCGTGTCAGACATTCGGCGGGACGCCCGCCGAGGTTGGTCTTGGCAACGCTCACCGAACGACGAAGGCGTTTGGGCAAGGGCGGATCGAGCCGGGCTTCGAGGCGGCGCAGCGCCGGAACGTCGGGGTCGGTCAGCCCCACGCTGATCCCGGCGCGCATGGAGGTGACGGCGAGTTCCGTGTTCCACGACCACGACGCGACGAGTGGCCCGCGAACCAGGCGCCGCGCGACCGCGCCGAGGAGCGCGGCGACGACCGCGAAGATGATGCGGAGGAAGAGCTTGATCACGCTGATGGGCTCGAAGTCCTCTTCTCCTCCACCTGGCGTTTCAGTCGGGCGAGGATGGCTCCCATCCCGCGCAGCCGGAGTGGTGACACGACGTCGGTGAGGCCCATGTCCAGATAGAAATCGTCGGGAACTGCGAGTACCTCATCGGCATCGGCTCCGGCCAGACCCTCGGCGAGGATGGCGGCATAGCCGCGTGTCGTCGGAGCCTCGGGGGGCGAGTCGAAGACCATGGTGACGGTGCCGTCGGGTTGCACGTCGGCGGCGAGGAAGAACGGCGACTGGCATTCGTGCACCTGCTCGAGCAGCTCGGGATGCTCGGCGAGTTCGGGAGGGAGCGGGGGCAATCGCCGCGAATAGTCGAGGAGCGCTTGGAGCTTGATGTCGCGCGGGGCACCGGCGAACAGGTCGACGATCGTCTGGAGCTTCGCAGGAACGGTCATGGATCCAACTGTAGGGCGAGAAAGTCGCGAATCTACAGGTTCGGTCCCCACATCGCGATTCTATCAACTACCGTCATAGTGTAAATTGCCGACGCCGGCACACACGCGACGCGGCAGCGACACAGCGGAGAGGATGGAGCGATGAGCACCGTACCGAACGACCCCGACCCGAAGTTCCACGACTACGTCCACCCGGAGTCCCTTGTGAGCACGACATGGCTCGCCGAGCATCTCGACGATCCAGGTCTGGTTGTCGTCGAGAGTGACGAGGACATCCTCCTCTACGAGACGGGCCACATCCCCGGCGCGGTCAAGGTCGACTGGCACACCGACCTGAACGACACGCTCGTACGCGACTACGTCGATGGTCCGGCGTTCGCCCGTTTGATGTCGGACAAGGGTATCGATCGCGATTCGACCGTCGTCTTCTACGGCGACAACTTCAACTGGTGGGCGGCATACGCGATGTGGGTTTTCAGGCTGTTCGGCCACGAAGACGTCCGCCTTCTCAACGGGGGCAGGCAGAAGTGGATCGCCGAAGACCGGCCCCTCACCACCGAACCGACGACGAGGGCGGGAACCGACTACCCGACCGTGGAACGCGACGACCGACAGATCCGAGCCTTCATGACCGAGGCCCTGGAGCACTCCAAGTCAGGCAAACCACTCGTCGACGTGCGCTCGCCCGAAGAGTTCCGCGGCGAGAAACTCCACATGCCCGACTATCCCCAGGAAGGTGTGCTGCGCGGCGGCCACATCGCCGGTGCCGCCAGCGTGCCGTGGAAGCGAGCCGCCGCCGACGACGGCACCTTCCGCAGCCGTTCCGAACTCGACGCCATCTACGGGAACGAGGCCGGACTGGCTCCCGACGACGACGTCGTCGTGTACTGCCGGATCGGCGAGCGCTCCAGCCATACCTGGTTCGTCCTCACCCGCCTCCTCGGCTACAGCAACGTCCGTAACTACGACGGCTCATGGACCGAGTGGGGCAACATGGTCGGCGTCCCCATCGAAAAGCCGTGAGTTGAGCCCGTTCTGGCGGACACACGGCCACTATGTGGGCCGTATGTCCGCAAGAACCAGTTCGCTCGCCCAGAGGTAGGCGCCGGCGTTCCATGCCTGGGAAGCGGCTCCGGAGGGCTCGCCCGTCGCGGCGTGGATCCATTCGTGGAACCCGTCTCCGAGTCGATTCGCCGCGGCGACTTCGACGAGCATCGCACTCGCATCTTCGCGGCGTCCGGCGGTAGCCAGCGCCGCGAAGTGGAAGGCTCCGACGTACGGCCAGACCGCACCGTTGTGATAGGCACCCGCCGGGTTGCGCCACCGGGGAACGTCCTGATGGGCGAGCCAGGGCAGCGCACGTATGGCGCTCGGCCACAGTTCGCGACCGAGGTCGAGGTTGCCGGAATCGTCCGCCGGCGGACTACCGAGCCGCCAGATGAACGTGACAGCGCGACGATGAAACCCATCGGGTCGTCGCAATCCGGTTCATCCGCGAGCGTGTCGTTAACCTCGACCCCGGCCCCGCCACGGAGTACCGTCCGCCATGACCCGTCCAACCGTTTCCGTCGGCCTTCCCGTGTACAACGGGGAGCGCTACCTCGCGGAAGCGATCGAGTCGATCCTCTCGCAGACCTTCACCGATCTCGAGCTCGTGATCGCCGACAACGCCTCGACCGACGGCACCCAAGCGATCTGTGAGCGGTTCGCGGCGCTCGACCCGCGGATCCGGTACGTTCGCAACGAGCGGAACTTCGGGGCCGCGTACAACTACAACCTGACGCTGGAGCATGCCCGGGGGCAGTACTTCAAGTGGCTCGCCCACGACGATGTTTGTCGCCCCGGCTTCATCCGGGTCTGTGTCGATGCGCTCGACGCCGACCCGAGCCTCGTCCTGGCCTACCCGACGCCGGTCGACATCGACGAAGACGGCGTTGAGTTGGGGCAACGCGACGCCGGGCTCGCTCTCGACGACCCCGATCCGGTACAGCGTTTCCGGGACACGATGGGGAAGGCACACGCCTGCCTCCCCGTTTTCGGACTCACCCGAACCGACGTGCTGCGCAGGACCGGCCGCCACGGCGACTACCCCGCCGCGGATCGGGTCCTCCTCGGGGAGTTGGCCCTGTGGGGCGGCCTCCATGAAGTTCCCGAGGAGCTGTACCTGCATCGGGAACACGACCAGCGGTTCGTCTACACCCACGTCACGCTCGCGGAACAGGCCGCGTGGTTCGACACGTCGCGGGCGGGCAACGCCGGATTCCCGACGTGGCGAAAGCTCGGCGAGTACCTGGCTGCCGTCGACCGTGCTCCGCTGACGAGCCGGCAACGCCTCGCGTGTTATGCACGGATGGGTAAATGGACCGCCGGCATGAGCACGAACCTCGCCCGAGATCTGACCAACGGGATGGCGCGGGTGCGCAGAGGAAACAACACGTGACGGACCATCCGCTCGTCTCAGTGGTCGTGCCCACCTGCGACCGACCGGATCTCCTCGATCGCTCCATATCGTCGATCCTGGCTCAGACGTTCGACGACTACGAGGTCATCATCGTCGATGACGGCACCCATCGGGTGGTACCGGACGCGCTGTTCGACGATCCCCGCGTGCGCGTGATCCCGTGCGAGGGCGGCCTCGGTCCGGGGCCCGCCCGCAACCTCGGGATCGACGCCGCGCGAGGCGAGTACGTCGCGTTTCTCGATGACGACGATCTCTGGTTGCCGGACAAGCTCGCCGCGAGCGTGCAGGCGTTGCGAGAGTATCCCGAGGCCGGCGTCGTGTTCCACAAGACCGGTCGGCCGGGAGGAGACGTCGCGGTCGGCAACCGCCGGCAGCTGCACCCGCAACCGGCGCAGATGTTCGCCACCCGTCAAACCCCCCACGTCGATTCGGTGATGATCCGACGGGCGCTGTTCGACGAGGTCAAGTTCTCCGAGGATCTCCCGGCGGCGGCGGAGGTCGACCTGTTCTTGCGACTGGCGAAGATCAGCCCCTTCGTGGAACTCCATGCGACGTATGCGCTCTTCGATCCGTCGCCCGAGGCGCCGAGCCGTGTCAGCGTCGAAGCCCGCATCGCCGCACGGCATCAATTGATGGCCGAGCATCCCGATGTGTTCTCGAGCCGCGAAGCACGGGCCTTCGGCATGATGCGCCTCGGACACCTCTACCGCCGAACGGGACAACGCGGTCTGGCGATACGGTGTTTCCTCGAGGGGATCTTCCTCGATCCCCTGCTCGTCGCCGCCTGGCGAGGGCTCTACACGTCGCTGCTCCTACGGTGACGGGACGGGAACAGCGTCGCCGACCGGTACGGTGGGTCCGCCGCGAGGCGGCGTGAGCGACCGACCTGTTCCCCGGAACATGCGGTTGGTACCAGTACCAGACCACCGTTAGAGTTCCGACTCGATCGGGTGACGCGTTTGGGTAACGCGCAAGAGCGCAGAGGAGCAATGTGATGAAGGTTGGGATTCTCGCCGGAGGGCGCGGCACGAGACTCGCCGAAGAGACCGAGGTTCGACCGAAGCCGATGGTGGAGATCGGTGGTCAACCGATCCTCTGGCACATCATGAAGCAGTACTCCCACTTCGGCTTCGAAGATTTCGTGGTCGCGCTCGGCTACAAGAGCGGGTACATCAAACGATTCTTCACCGAGTACTCCTCCCTGGAGGGACACATCAGCGTCGACCTCGGATCCGGAGATGTGGTCACCGAACGACCCCCGGACGGCGAGAAGTGGCGCATCGAACTCATCGACACTGGAAGGTGGACGAACACCGGTGGGCGCATCAAGCGACTCGGTCCCTACCTGGGTGACGAAACGTTCATGCTCACCTGGGGTGACGGCGTATCGAACGTCGACTTCAACGAACTCATCGATTTCCATCGGTCTCACGGGAAACTCGCCACGGTGACCGCCGTACGCCCTCCCGCACGATTCGGCAGGCTCGAGCTCGACGGTGAGGCCGTCATGCATTTCACCGAGAAGCCGCAACTCGAGACCGGGTGGATCAATGGAGCGTTTTTCGTCCTGGAGCCGGAAGTCCTCGACTACATCGAGGGCGACACCACCCAGTTCGAGCACGAGCCGTTGAGCAAACTCGCGGAGGACAAGCAACTCATGGCCTATCGACACGACGGCTTCTGGCAATGCATGGACACCGTGCGAGACAAGAAACTCCTGCAGGACCTGTGGGAAGAAGAGTCGGCCCCCTGGAAGGTTTGGAACTGACATGCGTGTTCTCGTCACCGGCCACGACGGTTACATCGGAACCGTTCTCGCCCCCCGCCTCCTCGCCGACGGCCACGACGTCGTCGGCCTCGACACGTTCCTGTTCACGGAGACCTCGCTGGGAGAGGACCGGGCCTCGGTCCCAGCACTACGCAAGGACGTGCGCGATGTCACCCCCGCAGACGTCGAGGGATTCGATGCGGTGATCCACCTGGCCGGGATCTCCAACGATCCGGTCGGGGACCTCAATCCCGACAGCACCTACGCGATCAACCATCGCGCAACGGTGCGACTGGCTGAGGTGGCGAAGACCGCCGGGGTCGAGCGGTTCATCTTCTCTTCGTCGTGCAGCGTCTACGGCGCGTCACCCGGAGAGATGGTCGACGAAAGCGCCTCGTTCAACCCCGTCACGCCGTACGGATTCTCGAAGGTCTACTCGGAGAGAGACCTCTCGGCGCTCGCCGACGACGGGTTCTCCCCCACCTATCTCCGCAACGCCACCGTGTACGGCATGTCCCCGCGTTTTCGGGCCGATCTCGTCGTCAACAACCTCGTATCGTGGGCCTGGGACACGGGCCAGGTTCGGCTCAAGAGCGATGGCCCCCCCTGGCGGCCGCTGATCCATGTCGAAGACGTGTCGCGTGCCTTCCAGGCTGCCCTCGCCACACCCCGAGAGGCCGTCCACGATCAGGCTTTCAACATCGGATCCAGCGATGAGAACTACCAGATCAAAGACGTCGGGGCGATCGTTCAGGACGCGGTGCCCGGGAGCAAGATCACGTTCGCCGAAGGTGCCGGACCCGACATCCGCAACTACCGGGTCGATTGCAGCAAAGCGATGGACACGCTCGAGGGTTTTCACACGGAGTGGGACGTCGCGCGGGGCGCGGCAGAGATCTACGAGGCGCTCGAAGAACTGAAACCGCCGGCCGGATTCGAGGAAGATATGCGAAGACTCGCCCACGTCGGCCGACTACAGGAGGCAGGACTCCTCGACGCCGACCTCCGCCGTACCTCCCTCATCGAATCATGAACTACGAAGCCATCGACCAGTGCCGGTCATGCGGTTCGGCGGACCTCGTGACCGTTCTCCCCCTCGGTTCCGTCCCCCTCGCCGACGCCCTGCTCGACCAGGCCGACGCCCCCGAGGACCGGTACCCCTTGACGCTGGCGTTCTGTCTCGAGTGCAGCCTCGTCCAGATCCTCGAGACCGTTCCCGCCGACGTGCTCTTCGGTGCGGACTACCCGTACTTCTCGTCGTTCTCGGATGAGCTCCTCCGGCACTCCCGCGAGCACGTCGAATCCCTCATCGAGAGCCGGGATCTCGGACCCGACGCGCTGGTCGTCGAGATCGCCAGCAACGACGGGTACCTACTCCGCCACTTCGTGGAAAAGGGCATCCCGGTGCTCGGTATCGATCCGACGCCGGGTCCCGCGGCTGCGGCGCGCGAGGTGGGCGTACCCACGATGGAGCGCTTCTTCGGACTCGACTTCGCCGACGAACTCGTCGCCGACGGCGTCCGGGCCGACGTCATCATCGGCAACAACGTGCTCGCGCACGTCACCGATCAGAACGACTTCGTGGCGGGCATCAGGAGACTTCTCAAAGACGACGGCATCGCGGTGCTGGAGTTCCCGTACGTGAAGGACCTCGTCGACCACTGCGAGTTCGACACGATCTATCACGAGCACGCCTGTTACTTCTCGGTGACCTCCGTCCGTGCGCTGTTCGCTCGCCACGGTCTCCATCTCATCGACGTGCTGCACCTCCCGATCCACGGCGGATCGCTCCGGATCACCGCATCGCCGACAGCGGTCGACTCGCCGACGACCGCCGAGTTCCTCCGCTCCGAGCAACAGAGTGATGTCGATTCCCTCAGCTACTACACCGAGTTCGGCACGCGGGTCGAGAAGCTTCGCGCTGACCTGCGGCACCTCCTCGACGACCTGGCCGAGCGCGGCGCCGAGGTTGCCGGATACGGTGCGGCGGCGAAGGGCACCAGCCTCTTGGCCTACTGCGGAATCGGCCGTGAGGATCTGACCTACATCGCCGACCGGAACGTACATAAGCAGGGGAAGTTCATGCCCGGCGCCCGGATCGAGATCGTTGCACCGAGCCGCATCGAGTCCAACCCGCCCGATTATCTCCTCATCCTGCCGTGGAACTTCGGGGACGAGATCAGGGCCCAGCAGGCCGCTTTCCGAGAAGCCGGCGGACGGTTCATCATCCCCGTGCCGGCGCCGGTGATCCTCCCATGATCCCGTGCCGGAACTGCGGGTCGACGACGATGCGACCGTTCTTCGAGGTCGCATCGGTGCCCGTGCACAGTTGCGTGTTGGTGCCCGATCGCGAGCAAGCGCTCGCGTACCCGACCGGCGAGATCCGCCTCGAACTCTGCGAGGTCTGCGGGTTCATCCAGAACTCGGCGTTCGACGAGACTGCCGTCGACTACACCCAGGAGTACGAGGAAACCCAGGAGTTCTCCGGTCGATTCATGGAGTTCGCCAAAGCGCTCGCCGACGAGATGGTGGAGCGCTACGACCTCGAAGGAAAGAGCGTGCTCGAGGTGGGCTGCGGCAAGGGCGAATTCCTCCGTTTGCTCGCGGAAAGGGGCGCGGACCCGGCCGTCGGGATCGATCCTGCGTCCCGGCCCGGGAGGTTGACCGGACCGGGCTCAGATCGGGTCGTACTCCATCAGGAGTTCTTCGGGTCCGAGCGGACCCACCTGGGAGGCGACCTCGTCGTGTGCCGCCACACCCTCGAGCACATCCCGAACGTATCGGAGTTCACGGGGTGGTTACGGGAGTCCGTGGCCACGATCCCGGGCTCCGCACTGATGATGGAGGTGCCCGATGTCGCTCGTGTCCTCGAGGAGGTCGCGTTCTGGGACATCTACTACGAGCACTGTTCGTACTTCACACTCGAGACGCTGCGCGGCCATCTCGAATCGAACGGCTTCGCGGTCGACGACGCGTGGCTCGAGTTCGACGACCAGTACCTCCTGGCCACCGGACCCGTCGGCGAAGCGACACCGGCCGCGCGGCCGCAGCTCGTCCCGGATCTGATCGAGGCGGTCGATGACTTCAAAGAGCGTTTCCTGACACTGCGGGAGCGGTGGCGCACGACGATCCGGGACGTGGCCGACCGCGGAGAAACGGTCGCCGTCTGGGGTGCCGGGTCCAAAGGTGTCGCCTTTTTGACGGCCCTCGAGAGCGATGGGGTCGCCTACGCCGTCGACATCAACCCTTACAAGCAGGGGAAGTTCCTCGCCGGGACCGGTCACGAAGTGATAGGACCAGACGACCTGCACGAGCGCCCACCGGACCTCGTGATCGCGATGAACCCGATCTACATCGACGAGATCCGTGAGGACCTGGCCGGTCGCGGCCTCCACCCCCCCATCGTCGGACTCTGACCCGGGAGCTGCTTCTGGCGGACATCTGACCACTATCTGGGTCGTATGTCCGCCAGAATGAGCTAGGAGCCGAGTCTGACGCCGGCCGCGGTGATGAGGACCACCATGAGGCCGACGCCCATCTGGGTCCAACCCACCACCTTGGCAGGGACCGGCGGCTGGTTCACGGTCACGACCGAAACGACCCCCAGCAGCGCGATGGCGATGACCGCCGCCCACGGAACCGCGCCGAGGCCGGCGGCGATCGCGACCACGGCGACGGCACCGAGCTGGGCGGCGTAGATGACCGACCGGTTCACGGGCTTGTCCTTGAAACGACGGACCTGACCTCGCGCCAGGAAGATCGCGGCAACGTCGCGAGCGGCGAGGACGAGCCACAGGCCGAAGGCGGGCACCGGATCCCAGCCGGCGCCGAAAGTGATCGCGGTGACGGTGGCGCCCATGGCGATCGAGCCGCTGAGTTCGGCGAGTAGGACCCGGTTCCGACTGTGCGCATCGGCCCGCAGCGAGATCGCGGCGAGCGGCATCGCCAGGAGCACCGGCCACCAGAAGGGGCCATCGGTCGTCACGAAGGCACCGATCACGCCGGCCAGGGCCACCCCTCCGTAGAGGATCGCGAACCCGAGAGCGACGGTCGAACGCGGGAGCCAGCGGCGCCGCACCAAATCGGTCGAGAGGATCTTGACGGGACGGCGAGCAAGGAAGATGCCGAGTGCAGCCGCGGAGATTTCCCACCCGGTCGCCGAAGGAGCCACGAGCAGGCCGAGCAGGATCGGCTCCAGCGTGAAACCCCATCCGCCGTGCTCGGTGGGCAGAGCGATGGACCGAAAACGAACCCCGGCTTCCGTGGTCGTCATGGCGACACCCGGAAACCCGCGCGGATGGTGTCGGTCCTCTTCACGTCGGTCACCGGCGAGATGATATGACGCCGCAGGTTATGAGCGACAATTCGGGATCGCCGTTTCCGACAACCGACGACGCTCGGCGCAGCGACGGTTCAGCGTCGTCTGAAGCGGCTCCGGCGTCCGGCCTCGGTGAGGGGTCGATCGGGCGCGATCCCACGGGTGGCCTCGACACGCACGGCAGCCTGCACCTCGTCGAGGTCGACCGTCAGGCCACCCAACGCATCGATCACCTCCCCGACATCACGCGGTTCGCTCGCAGCGACGGCTCTCCCGACCACGTTGATCGGGGACCAGGGACGGACGATCGTTCGTGCGACCAGCACGGTTTCACGGTCTCGCTCGCTGATCTCCGCCCGTTGCTCTCGCGGCTCGACGGCAGCGAGACGTTCCGCCAGCCGCCAGGCGAGATCTCTGCCGGTCCGGATGCTGAAACGCATGAACGACTCATCCCACCTGCCACCCAGCCGGTCTACGAGTTGAAGACGCGGCGAGACTTCACTGAGACCGTCCTGAAGACCGTCGATCATCTGGAAGAGGACCTCGTTGATGCGCAGGAAGTCCCGGTACATGGGCCGCAATCGATCACCCGGGGCCACTTGGGCCGTCGCGATGCCGAGGTCGAGGTTGATGTGGGCATTCATCCCGAGCAAGAGATGCTGGAGGATCATGCGCCGTGCGGGAGCGTCTCCGACCTCGAAGGCCATCCGCCAGCTCTCCGTCGGGTTGCCGGAGTCCCGGTACCGGCGATACGCGTCGAGATACCGGTCGGCGAACACGACGGCGAGATTCGCCATGCGCGGATCATCGTCGAAGAACCCGCCGTCACGGGTGGCGTCGCGGGTACGAACGGTCACCGTTCGGTACATGGCGGCGAAAATCCCGTTGCTGCTGCCCTCGGCACAAGTCTCGTCGACGATCGCACTCAGGGCCGCAATTGTGCCGTCGATCGGTTGGTGGGTCCCATCCATTTCCTTGAACATAGTGATCTAACCGGCGAGCTCGCGGTTCTACATGGACTTTCGGCCCTTCCGATGAAACCCGCCGGATGTCAGGGTGAGTTCGTCAGGCGGGATGGATGATGTCCTCGTCCTCTCGAAGCCCAGTGGTGGAGGTGCAGAATGGTGGCAAGGGCGCGATGGTTCGCCGCGGTGGCTGTTGCGTCGCTTCTGTTGATCGCTGGTTGCAGCGGCGACAGCAGCGGTAGCGACGACACCACGACGACAACCGACGAAGGAATCGGGACCTCGACGACTGTCACGACGACGACCGAGGCGACCAGCACCACGACGACGGCCGCCGCGAGCGGCGCGGTGTCGGACCTGGAAGGGGTGCGGGCAGCGGTGGTCAGGATCGTCGGCGAGGGAAGCTTCGTCGATCCCGAGGTGGGCGATGTCTACAACCAGAGCGGCACCGGGTCGGGGTTCATCATCGACCCGAGCGGTCTGGCCGTGACCAACAACCACGTCGTCACCGGAGCCGCCTTCTTGCGGGTGTACGTCGAGGGAGAGGATGAACCCCGCAACGCCAAAGTGCTCGGCGTGTCGGAATGCTCCGACCTCGCCGTCATCGACATCGACGGTGACGGGTTCCCCTACCTCGACTGGTACGAAGGTGCCATCGCTACCGGCACCGACGTCTACGTCGCCGGATACCCGCTCGGAGATCCCGAATACACGTTGACCGAGGGCATCGTCGCCAAGGAACAAGCCGACGGCGACACGAACTGGGCATCGCTCGATCACGTGATCGAACACACCGCACGGATGCTCCCGGGGAACTCGGGAGGACCACTCGTCACTCCGGATGGTGCGGTTCTCGGCGTGAACTACGCAGCAGCACAGGACATCGACTACCACTTCACCATCAGCCGGGACGAAGCGGCGGAGATCCTCCCCACCCTCATCGCGGGCGAGAACGTCGCTTCGATCGGAGTGAACGGCACGGCGTTCGCGGGCGAGGAACTGTCCGGTATCTGGGTTTCCGCGGTGGAATCCGGTTCTCCGGCCGACGGTCTCGGGATCAAAGGCGGCGACGTCATCACCACCATGGAGGGATTGATCCTCGCCACCGACGGCACGATGGCCGACTACTGCGACATCTTGCGCAGCAACGATCCGGGCGATCCGATGGCGATCGAGGTGCTCCGCTTCTCGACCGAGGAGGTCCTCGAAGGCACCTTGAACGATGACGAGGAACTGGAGTTGGCCTTCTCGTTCGCCACGGAACTCGGCGACGAGGTCGCAGACGCCGGCGCGGTCTCCTATGAGTACACCGAAGTGACGGATGACTCCGGTGCCCTGACCATGCAGGTTCCTACGGTCTGGGACGATCTGGACGGCAGCGGATGGCAATTCGACGGCGAACTCATTGGCCAGGCGTTGGCGGCCGCTCCCGATCTCGAGAGCTTCCTCGGTACGTGGGCTACCCCGGGCGTGTTCTTCGGTGCGTCGGAAGCTCTCGCGGAGACAACGGAGCCCGGTGACTTCCTGGACGCCACCGACTTCTCCTCGGATTGCACCTACGAAGGTCGTTCCGATTACGAAGACGCCGCGTACACGGGAGCCTTCGATGTCTGGGGCGACTGCGCGGGAACGGACACCGCGCTCATCGTGGTCGAGGCCTACCCGCCGGGAGACCTCTTCGCCGTCGTCGTTCAGGTCCAGGCGGTGACGGAGGCCGATCTCGAAGCACTCGACACGATCCTGCAGACGTTCTACGTGAACCCCTAAAACGCCGACTCGGGCCGAGCATCAACGAAGAGCGCACACCCACCGTCTCCTCCCCGCGAGCGGGATCAGCTCTGCCCGAAGTCCCAGTTGTAGTCGCGCTCGGGCGTGAACACGATGTCGAGGCGCGGTCCGCCCGTGTCGATCAGTTCCTGCGCGTAGGCGATCCCGCTCTCTCCGCTCCCTGTGTAGCTGCCGAACCAGTGCCCGAAGGCCTCGGGATCCGTACTCTCAGGACCCAATTCGGCGGTACCGACCATGTGGATCCCCTTGTACGGCATCTCGGACGTGTCGAGCATGACCGTCACACCACCGTCGCGAACGATGTTCTGCGCGGATTTCGTCCACGGCCACGTGTTCAAGATGACCTTGCCATCCTGGTACTTGAACCACAGGGGAGCGATACGGATGGTCCCGTCGGGATTGTGGGTCGCGAGCTTCGCGATCCCCGGTTCGGTCAAGAAAGCGGACAGGTCCTCATCGGTCATTCGTGGAGCGGGCATCGGTGTTTCCTCTCTGACATCGCGGATGCGTCTCGCCGAACCTACACGGTCGAGCGGCCGTTCGCAGCGTCTTTGTCGTCAATCGGTGCCTTCTCCCGATCGCAGCTCAGCCCGCCGTTCGAGCGGACATCGAGCGGTGGCCCACCGCCACCACGAGGACGGTCGCCACGATCAGGGCACCGGCGACGACCACCCAGACAGTCGAGAACGAATACCGCTCGACGAGGAACCCGAGAAGAAGTGGACCGCCGCCTGCGCCGGCGAACACTCCCGCCTGGGTGATGCCCGACGAGGCCGCAGCCGTCGCTCGGTTGGCGTTGACCACCGTGTAGGTCATGAGACCGGGCCAGCCCCAAGCCGTAGCGAAAGCGCCGAGCACCACGAGGCCGAAGACGACGCCTGCGCTTCGCGGCAACAGGAGAAGGAGAACGGCGCCCGTGCCCATCAACAACGCCAGGCCGCCGAATCCCCGCCCTCCGATCCGGTCGGTCACGACTCCGGCGACGACCCTGCCTGCGATCGTGCTCACCGACCCGGCGAACAGCAGCAATCCGGCTGCGGACTCGCTGAAACCCGTATCGACCGCAGCGGCGACCAGGAACGTCCCGAGCGCGATCGCAGCGAGCGTCGCGAGCGCGGCCCCGGCGCTGAGGCCGGTGAGCCGCCAGCCGACGAGCGGAGCCACGGAACGGCGTGGATCTTCGGCGTGGTGCGAACCCTCGATACTCGGCGAGTCTCCAACACCCCGGGGGGTCAACGCCATCAGCCACCAGATGATCACCGTCAGGATGGCTCCGATCGCATACGCGAAACGCCAACCCAACGTCAGGACGATCAGGGGCACGGCCAACCCTGCGAGCAGCGTCGCGACCGGGATACCAGCATGCTTCAAGCCGAACACGAGCGCCGCATGACGTGGATCGACGTGATCGGCCAGCGCCCGATTCGCCGCCGGATTGGCGAAGCCGTACGCGAGTCCGCCAGCCAGCAGAGCAGCTATCAGCGCACCCAGCGAATGGACGATGGTCCCGATCGCGACGAGAACGAGGCCGGCGACCGCCGCGTTGATCTTGATCGCCGTTCGCCAGCCGATCCGCTCGACCACTCTTCCCAGTGGGGCAGAAGCGAGCGCCGAGGACAGGAAGAACACGGAGGTCAGCACCCCGAGGCCCGCCGTCGAGAAGCCCAGTTCGGGGCCCATCTGGATGAAAGCCGCCCCGGCCAGGAACACCGGGAGCGCGCTCGCGGTGATCGTGAGCACCGAGATGAAGAGGAGCCTCACCGGAAGCTGATCCGACATCTGCCCGATGCTACGCCCGGCTACCCGAGCACGCATCGCATCCCCCTGCAGATAGGGTGCTCAGGTGTAACGTCGGCTCGACATGCGACCGACTGTCGAGGGAGGACACCCATGAGCGCTCTGGCGATGACCGATGCCGAGAGGGAGCAGTTCCTCGCCGATCTCCACGTCGGTGTGATCGCGGTGGAACGATCCGGCCGCTCTCCCCTCGCCGTGCCGATCTGGTACGACTACGAACCTGGTGGCGAGATCACGATCCTCACAGGATCGGACTCGGTCAAAGCCCGACTCCTGGCTGCGGCACCGCGGTTCAGCCTCTGCGTCCAGGTCGAGACACCTCCCTATCGATACGTCTCGGTCGAAGGCCCAGTCACGTCGAGAGAACCGGTCGACGTCGAACGTGACATACGACCGATGGCGGTTCGATACCTGGGTGAGCGCGATGGTGACGCCTACGTGAAGTGGGCGACTGCCTCGCTCGACGAGGTTCGGATCACGATGCGTCCGGAGCGATGGCTGAGCCAGGACTACTCGAAGATCGCGAGCGAATAGCCGTCGGCCTGAACGGGCGCCAAAGTGAAGCGATCTTCGGAGTCTCACCCGGTCGGGTCTTCACTGGCCTACCTCACCGGCCTCCGACTCGTCCTGAACACCGCCTTCCGGATGGTCTACCCGTTCCTCCCGGTGATCGCTCGCGGGCTGGGCGTGCCTCTCTCCCAGGCCGGGTACCTCGTCTCGGCTCGCTGGGTCGCCGGCATGGCCACACCGGGGGTCATCGCTACGGTCGGAAAGGGCGAAGTCAGGCGCCGCGTGATCGTCACCGGGACCGCGATGTTCATCGTGGGAGCGTTGGTCACTGCGGCAACGGGCGTCTACATCGGTGCCCTCGTGGGGTTCGCCTTGATGGGCCTCGCCAAACCGACCTACGACGTCGCCTCCCAGTCGTACATCTCGGACCGCGTCCCCTACGCGAACCGGGCGCGGTACCTCGCGGTGTACGAACTGGCCTGGGCAGGGTCGTTGCTCATCGGCGCTCCGTTCGCCGGATGGCTGATCGCCCGCGGTAACTGGGAGACACCGTTCTGGGTGCTCGGCGGCCTCGCCGCCATCGGCCTCCTCCTCGCAACCCGCTTCATCGACCCCGACAGTCCCCACGTAGGGGGCGCCCCACCACGGCTGCATCTGGGGAGGTCGGCGCTGACCCTGCTCGCCGTGATGGGGCTGTTCACGATGGCGGCCGAGGTCATGTTCGTCGTGTTCGGCGCCTGGCTCGAGGACTCGTTCGGGCTCTCCCTCGCTGCGCTGGGCGCCGCCGCCCTCTTCGTCGGTTTCGCCGAACTTGCGGGTGAGGGGGCAACGCTGACGCTGACCGACCGGATCGGCAAACGCCGTTCCGTGCTCATCGGGTTGATCATCTCAGCTGTTGCGTTCGGTCTTCTCGCCACCGCAGCCAACTCGCTCGGCGCCGGCCTAGCTCTGCTCGCGATCGCGCTCATGGGATTCGAGTTCACGATCGTCTCGTCGTTCCCGCTGGCGTCGGAGGTAGCGCCGCAAGGGCGCACACGTTATCTGTCGCTCACCGTCGTGGCGATGGGAGTGGCCCGGGCGATCGGGGCGGCTGCGGGGCTGTTCCTCTTCGGTGCCCTCGGGTTGACCGGCCCGATCGTCGTGGCCGTGACCGCCGACGTCATCGCGATCGGGCTGCTTCTCGCCTGGGTTCGGGACGTCCCCGGAGGGACCGAACCCTCTCCGTAGGCTGAGGTTTCACCGCGCCCGGGACTAGAACCCTGCGGTCCGCGTTCCAGTAGCACTCAGCGCACGGAACGGCCCTCTCTTCCTCCAAGGGGGCCGTTCCTCTGTTTCGGTACATCCTCCGCCAGCACACCCGTCGCAGACGCAGCCCGGCGCCGGTCGCAACTTGCAGCGGATCATTGTGCGGTCCAGCCTCCATCGATCAGCAGAACGTGTCCGGTCACCAGGCTGCCGGCATCGGAGGACAGGTAGATGACGGCCGCGGCGACGTCGTTGATCGTGCCGACCCGGCCGATCGGCAGGCGATCCAGCACGGATTCCAGGTACTCCGGTTGGTCGAGGCGCTCGGCGGTTCCGGGCGTGTAGATGAAGGTCGGAGCCACTGCGTTCACGGTCACACCCCGCGCCGACCACTCGAGAGCGAGGACCTTGGTGAGCAGGTTCACCCCTCCCTTGCTCGCGCCGTAGACGGCATGGTCCCGGATACCGACGACCCCTGCTTGCGAGCTCATGTTGACGATCCGACCGCGGCCCTGGGTGAGCATGATCCTGCCTGCGGCCTGGCAGCAGAAGAAGAGACCGCGCAGGTTCACGTCCATCAGCTCATCCCAGTCGGATGGCGTGACCTCCTCCGCCGGATGGTTGGCACCGAGCCCTGCGTTGTTGACGAGAACATCGAGCGAGCCGAAGTGGCCGCGGACCTTCTCCATCGCCGGGCCGATGTCGTCGGTCTCCCGCACATCGAGGAGGACCGGCAGCGCGCGCCCTCCGCCGTTCTCGATCTCATGAGCGAGTGTGTCGAGGGCGGCACGGTCGCGTCCCACGGCCGCAACGGCAGCGCCGGCCCCCGCCAATGCAAGCGCCAGGCCCCGGCCGATGCCGCGACCGGCGCCGGTGACGACCGCGACGCGATCATCCAAGCGGAAATCGGGTGTGTCCATGGGACGCAGTATGACCGGGGCGCGGCCGCCGGCGAAACCGACCGCCGGCGCGACCGACTCCGGGCGGGTCTCAGGCGATGGAGCGGCGCCACAGGGCCACGACCACGATCGCGATCGTGGCCACCGCCGCCGAGAGCAGCCACATGACATCGTAGGAACCGGTGCCATCCACGATCGCTCCGAACAGCGGCGACGCGATCCCGAGGCCGGTCAGAAACCCGAACAGCACGATCCCGGAAGCACGCCCAGTGTCCACCGCTGCGACTTCGGACATCACCGCCAGCATGCCGACCGAGTTCCAGGAGCTCGAACCGAGAGCGATCAGCACGGCCGCAGGCCATATGAGCCAAGCCGCGACGGAACTCGATAACCAGAACACCGCGGCCGCGGCGACCGAGAGAGCCGCCATGGTCGCCAACGATCCCCGGAAGGCACCGGTGTTCTCGGCGTGGCGGCTCCACAGGATGCGACCGGCGACCGCGAAGAGACCGATCACGGCAGCGACGAACCCGGCCGCCCGGGGATCGAGGCCCACCGCCTCGACGGCGAAGAGCGGCACGAGGAAGGTGACGGCACCGGAGAATCCCATGAGAAATCCGTAGCCGGCAAGCCATCCGATGGCCGCGGGAAGCCTTCCCAGGGTGCGGACGCGCCGTTCTTCCGGGGTCGTGGCCGCCGCCGGGACCACCCACAACGAGGCCAGCGCGAGCACCGCCGGGAGGGCGGCCACGATGAGATACGCCCCCCTCCACCCCAGGGCGAGGGCAAGGGATGGAACGATGATGCCGCCGAGGAAGATGCCGGCCTGAACCCCGGATTGCTTGATGCCGGTGACCACACCACGCTGCCCTTCCGGGAGGTCCTCAACGATGAGCTTGTTCGTCGAGGGGTTCGCCGATGCCTGGGAGAACCCTCCCGCGATCGCTCCGAGGAGCAGCATCAGGTAACCGGGAGCGATGCCGAAGAGAACGAACGTCACTGCGGCGGTCAGGAAGAGAGCCACGATGGCCGCCTTGCCTCCCACCCGATCCGTGATCCGCCCGGCGATCGGGGAAAGGAGCGCTCCGGCGATGTTGATGACGGCGATGACCACCCCGAGGGCGGCACGAGTGATCCCGAGATCGTCGATGACGAACGGCGCCAGGATGCCCAACGATGCGGCGGAGAAGGTCGCCGCCGCCATGGCGGCGAAGAGAATCGAAGTGAACGCGGCACGGCGCCCTCCGCGCACTTCGGCGGTCAAGAACGTTCCCGCACCAGCACCACCACCGATCTCGGGCCGACGTGGTACTCACGCGTCGAGATCGGCTCGCCCATCAGGTCCTCGGCGATGTCGTCGGGGCTCGGGAGCGCGGTATCGATGACCCGTCTCCACTCCCCCTCTCCCTGGACCTCGAAGGCGAGCGGCTCCCACCAGCCGTTGATCATCACGTAGAGATCGTCGTCGCCCTCGGTGACACCGCTCAGCAGGTAGGCAACGCTGTGGGAGTCGTCGCCGAGGTCCGGTTCGGGACCGATGCCATGCCATGCGACGTCCTCCCGCCAGTAGGTACTCCGCCCGATCGACCGGTGCGCGCCGCGGAAAGCGATCATCTTGCGGAAGAAGCGGTGCACATCGGCGAACTCGTCGAGGCGTTCCCAAGCGAGCCACGAGATCTCGTTGTCCTGGTTGTAGGCGTTGTTGTTGCCCTGTTGCGTGTGCAGGAACTCGTCGCCCATCCGGAACATCGGGACGCCGTTGGCGAGCAGCAGGAGCGCCGCGAAGTTCTTCGCCTGGCGCCTCCGGAGGTCGAGGACATCTCCAGGTACGCCGTCGTCGCCCTCCCAACCACAGTTCCACGACCGGTTGTCGTCTTGGCCGTCGCCGTTGTCGTGGCCGTTCGCCAGGTTGTGCTTCTCGTTGTACGCGACGAGGTCGTAGAGCGTGAACCCGTCGTGAGCGGTGACGAAGTTGATGCCCTGGAACGGCCGATACGAGTCGAGGAGCGTGTCGGGGAAGAGGTCGTCGCTGCCGTACAGACGCCGCATCAGGCCGGGCACCGTGCCCGTGTCACCACGCACGAAGGACCGGACGTCGTCTCGGAACTTCCCGTTCCACTGGGTCCAGTACTGGCCGGGGAACGCCCGGCCCAGCTGGTAGGAGCCCAGATCCCAGGCCTCGGCGATGAGCCGGACGTCGCGTAGCACCGGGTCGGAGCGAATCGCCGAGACGATCGGAGGGTCGTCCAGGTTGATCGAACCGTCGATGCGGCGGGTGAATATCGACGCCAGGTCGAACCGGAACCCGTCGACGTGCATCTCCTGGACCCAATACCGCAAGCTGTCCATGACGAAGGTGCGAACGAACCGATTCGCGGCCATGAGCACGTTGCCGGTGCCCGAGTCGTTGCGGTAGAAGCGCCGGTCGTCGTCCAGGAGGTAGTAGGTCGAATTGTCGATCCCCCGGAACGAGTACGTGGGGCCCGTCTGGTCGCCTTCGGTCGTGTGGTTGTAGACCACGTCGAGGATGACCTCGATGTCGGCCTCGTGCAGCGCGTTGACCATGTCGCGGAACTCGTCGAGTTGTTCACCCTCCTGCGCCGAACAGGCGTAGCCGCCGTGGAGGGCCAGGAATCCGAGCGTCATGTATCCCCAGTACGACCCTTCCTGGGGATCCGCCTGGAAGACCGGCATGAGTTCAACGGCGGTGACCCCGAGTCCTTTGAGATACGGGATCTTGTCGATCACCCCCGCGTAGGTGCCCGCCCGATCCGTGGGAACGCCGGACGACGGATCACGGGTGAACCCGCGCACGTGCATTTCGTAGATGACCAGATCGTGACCGTGCATGCGGGGGCGTCGTTCGCCGCTCCAGGCGTAGGCCCGGCGGGCGCAACCGAGCACTCCCAGCGGCGCCCGGCCGGCGTTCGATCCGGGACCCTGTGCCGCGTCGCGGTCGAAACCCGGGGGGAAATACACAGCTCCGGCGTAGGGGTCGAGGAGCGTCTTGCTCGGGTCGAATCGCTGTCCCCGCGCTGGATCGAACGGACCATCAACGGTGTAGGCGTAGTAGGCGGCGTCTCCGACGGCACTTGCCGGGATCATGCAGTGCCAGATACGACCGGTCTTGTTCTTTCGCCGGTCGAACCGGTAGGAGAACGTGGGGACGGCGACGTCTTCGGGACGGTAGAAGTGCAGGGTCACCGCGGTCGCGTGTTTCGAGTACACGGCGAAGTTGTAGGCGTCGAGGTGCCGCACGTACGTGACGCCACCCCGCCCCGGGTAACCTTCCTCAGCGATCCAATCGTCCATCGTTCCTGCCCGTAGCGCGGCAGGCACGAGCCTACCGGCACCGATCCGATCCCCACCCGGCGCTCCCGCCACATCTCCGGCCGGGTACCGTTCGCTCGAGGAGGACTCATGCACCGATGCGACGTCTTGATCGTCGGAGGAGGTTTCGGCGGAGCGCTCGGAGCGCGCAGCCTCGAACGACTCCTCCGGAAGACCAACCGCCGGATCGCCCTGATCGCGCCGACGAACTTCATGCTCTTCTCGCCACTGCTCCCCGAAGCAGCTTCCGGCATGATCGAACCTCGCCACACGGTGATCCCGTTGCGCGAGATGCTGCGCACGACCATCGTCCAGATCGGAACCGTCACCGAGATCGACGTCGAGACCCGGAGAGCCTCCGTCACCGATCTGAACGGGGAGAACCACGAGATCGCGTTCGACGCGGCTCTGCTCGCGCCGGGATCGGTTCCTGCCACCTATCCGATCCCGGGCCTCGTCGAAGAAGCCGACGGGTTCAAGACGCTCGCCGATGCGATCTGGCTGCGCAATCGACTGCTCCGTCAACTCGACGCCGCCGCGGCGACCTCGCAACCGGAGCGCCGACGCGCCCTCCTGACTTTCACGTTCGTCGGCGGTGGATTCGCAGGCGTCGAGGGGGTGGCCGAACTCGAGAGCCTGGCGCGCGATGCCCTGCGCCGCTATCCGACGCTCTCCGCGGACGACTTCCGCTGGGTTCTCGTCGAGGCCGAGGACTCACTGCTCCCCGGCCTCGAACCAGCACTGGCCCGCTACACCCTCGCCAATCTGCGGGGCCGCGGCATCGAGGTGCATCTCGGGACCCGGATGGTCGGCTGCACCGACCGCATCGTGCGACTCGAACCCGAGGTGGTCGAACCGTACCGGTCGAACACCATCGTGTGGACCGCTGGACAACGCCCGGCTCCGTTCGCAGCCGCCTGGGGCCTGCCCACCGACGATCGCGGCTTCGTGCCCGTCGATGACCGGATGCAGGTCACCGGTCTGGACGGGATCTACGCGGTCGGCGATTTCGCCGCCGTGCCCGACCCGTCGGGGAGGGGAACCGCCCCCAACACCGCACAGCACGCGCTTCGCCAGGCAACCGTCGCGGCCGCCAACATCGCCGCCCGGTTCGGGGTCGGAAACGAGAAACGCTACCGCTATCGAACCCGCGGTCTCGCGGTGACGCTCGGCAAGCGCATGGGAACCGCCCAGGTTCGCGGCCTCGCGTTCCGAGGCTTGCCGGCGTGGTGGATGGGTCGCTCGTACCACCTCTTGATGATGCCCGGCATCGGTCGCAAGTCCCGGGTCGTCGCCGATTGGACGCTCGGCATGCTCTTTCCCCGGGACGTGTCCCAACTCGGCTCGCTGGGTTCGCCAACGCCGCTGGGCAGATCCGACTCATCCACGCCCCACCGGAAGTAGGTGTCGACGATGGACCGCCGGGAGATGTCCGAGCGTCTCACCACGGCGCGGGTCGCCCGCTTGGCGACGGTCGATCGAACCTCCAGGCCCCACATCGTGCCGATCGTGTTCGCAGTCACCGGAGATCGGGTTTGCTCGGTGATCGATGACAAACCCAAGCGATCGAAGGATCTCAAACGTTTACGCAACATCCGCGCCGACGACCGCGTCACGCTGCTCGTCGACCACTACGACGAAAACTGGGCGCGCCTCTGGTGGGTCCGCGTCGATGGCAGCGCCCGAATCGTTGCTTCCGGGGAGGAACGAAGGCGCGCCATCGCACTGCTCGGCGACAAGTACCCGCAATACGGCGCGATGCCACCGGACGGACCCGTGATCGTGATCACGATCGAGCATCTCACCGGATGGTCGGCCTGACCAACTCCCGAACGAGCGCGCCGCGTTGAGTCACAGCGGCACGAGCCAAGTTTCTCAGCCCTCCGGTCGTCCCAGCTCTGCGATCAGCGTCGCGAGGAACGCCGCGGCGGGCGCGCCATCGACGAAAGCGTGATCGAAAGTCAGGCTCAGCGGCAGAAGCCGGCGCGGGACGACGGCGCCGTCTTCATCGAACGTCGGGACGGTGCTCACCAAGCCGATTCCGAGGATCGCGATCTGGGGCAGGTTGATGATCGGCGTGAACCATTCGACCCCCTGGGCACCGAGGTTGGTGATCGTGAACGTGCCACCCTCGAAGTCGACCGCAGCGAGGGTCCCCGCGCGGGCCTTCGCCGCAAGCGCCTCGATGCCGTCGGAGACTTCCGTCGGGGACGAGCCGGCGAGGTCGCGGAGGACCGGCGCGACAAGCCCGGCGTCGGTTTGGATCGCAACGCAGATCGATACCTCGGCTGCCGGAACGAATCGGTCGTGCTCATGCGTGCCGTTGAGATCCGGATGCAGCGTGAGTGCTCGCTGTGCGGCGGTCGCCACCCGGGCGGTGATCCGGGTCGTGGCAGCCTCGGGAAGTCGTGCTGTGGCCATCAGCGTCACAGGTGCCGTTTCGTGGTGGCTCTGTCGCATATTGCGAGCGATGACGGCACGGAGTCCGGTCATCGGAGCGGCCTCGGGCGTCTCCGCGTCCGCGGTAGGGGCCGCGGCGTCGAGCACGTCCTGCTCGGTGATCCGGCCTCCCGGCCCGGTCCCGGCGATGAGGGCCAGGTCGATGCCGCGTTCACGAGCGACCCGGCGCGCGGCGGGTGACGACACCGGGCGCTCGGGCGTCGTCCGCGGAGCCGCGGCGACGGTGGCGGTCTCACCACCCGTCGCCGGGCCCGCGTCTCCGGCGGTCACAGAACAGATCGGATCGCCCTGGGCAACGGGCTCGTTGATCGGAATGCACCCGTCGAGCGTCCCACCGATCGGAGCTTCCACGTCCTGGGACACCTTCTCGGCCTGGACTTCAGCGATCAACTGTCCCGGCTCGACCGGATCACCATCACCGACGAACCAGGCGGTCACGACGGCTTCGCCGCCCGGCTCGGTCACGATCGGCATCAACACCTGCATCGCGTCTAGGCCCCGACGAGGTCCTTGGCAGCGTCGGCGATCTTGTCCGCGTCGGGAAGGACGAACTGCTCCATGGGGCGGCTGTAGGGGATCGGCACATCGGGCACGGCCACACGCTGCGGCGGGGCATCGAGGTAGTCGAAGGCACCCTCGATCGCTGTGGTGATCACCTCGCCGGTGAGGCCGAAGCTCCGGTAGTCCTCGTCGGCCACGAGGAGGCGATGCGTCTTGCTCACGGATGCGACGATGGCTTCCCGATCGAGCGGGACGAGCGACCGGAGATCCAGCACCTCAGCCGAGATGCCCTCACCTTCGAGCCGCTCCGCTGCGTCCAGGGCGCGATGCACCGTGAGCCCCACCGTGGCGATCGTCACGTCGGTGCCCTCGCGAGCGACCGCGGCCTTGCCGATCGGGACCGTGTAGCGCTCCTCGGGAACGGGACCGGTCGCCCGCGGGTTGTTCGTCATCCAGCCGAGGCCGAGTACTCCCTTGTGCGCCATGTAGACGACCGGGTTGTCGTCGCGGATGGCGGAGATCATCAATCCCTTGGCGTCGTACGGGTTGGACGGGATCACGACCTTCATCCCGGGCAGGTGGGCGAAGGTCCCCCAGAGCGTCTGGGAGTGTTGACCCGCATCCGAGTATCCGCCGCCGACCGCGGTCGTGAGCACCATCGGCACCGAGATGTTGCCACCCGAGAAGTAGTGGATCTTCGCCATGTTGTTGTAGATCTGGTCCATGCAGACGCCGAAGAAGTCGACGAACATCAACTCGACGATGGGACGCATCCCGTTGATCGCGGCGCCGATCGCCGCCCCGATGAACCCCGTCTCGGAGATGGGAGTATCGATAACGCGCTCGGAACCGAATTCATCGAAAAGCCCTTCGGTCATGCCGAAGATGCCCCCGTAGACACCGATGTCCTCGCCCATGACGAACACGGAATCATCCTGGGCCATCTCCTGAGCGATCGCTTCGGCGATCGCCTTTTGCGTCGTGAGTTTCCTCTCGGTGATCGTTGTGGTCATGTCGAGCCTCCTACGCGAACACGTGGAGGAGCGCGTCCTCCGGGGCGGGGTACGAACTGTCGCGAGCGAAGGCGATCGCCTCGTCGACCTCGGCGTGCATCTCGTCGCGGATCCGGTCGGCGTCCTCGGAGGTCAGGACCCCTTCGTCGATGAGCCGCCGCGGGTACAGCACCATCGGGTCTCGCTGGATCATCGCCGACTTGAGCTCGTCGCTGCGGTAGGCATCGGCGTCGCCCTCGAAGTGGCCCCAGAGCCGATCGGTGGCCACCTCGATGAGGCTCGGGCCGTCACCGGCTCTCGCCCGGGCGATGGCAGCGCCGGCCGCCTCGTACACCGCGACCGCATCGTTTTCTGGAACGAGAACGCCGGGCATGCCGTACGACGAGGCGCGATCGGCGTTGTCCCCGATCGCGGTCGCAACCTGCTTCGGCACCGAGATCGCGTAGGCATTGTCCTCGCAGATGAACACGACCGGAAGATTCCACAGCCCTGCCAGGTTCAGCGACTCGTGGAACGAACCCTGGTTGGCGGCGCCCTCGCCGAAGAAGGAGAGCGCGACGTTGTCTCTTCCCTGTTGTTTGAAGGCCAGCGCCGCACCGACCGCCACCGGCAGACCCTCTCCGACGATCCCGGCGCATCCGAAGTTCGGAGCGGTCGAGAAGAGGTGCATGTGGCCGCCTTTGCCCCGCCCGAGACCCGTCTCCTTGCCGAAGATCTCGGCGGCCATCAGCTTCAGGTCGACGCCCTGAGCGATGGCGACGTGGTGGGGACGGTGGGTAGCGGTGATCGCGTCGCCGGGCCGGAGATGCGGCATCACCCCGACGGCCACGGGTTCCTGTCCCGCGGCAAGGTGCATCTCGCCGGGCACGGGGCCCGCGGCGATGTCGAACGCGGGGAGCTTGTCCTCGTAGTAGGCCTCTCGAATCCGTTCTTCGAAGTAGCGGATCTTCGCCATCATCGCGTACATCGCGACGAGGTCTTCGCTCGGGATCTCCATCCGGGACCTCCTGTTTCGGGGCGTCCCTCAGGCGTCGAAACAGCGAGTTGTCCGTGGAACGCCACAACCGTATGCGACCGGATCGGTCTCGATTCGACTCTACGTCTCGCGACACTTCGGGGTATCCGGATGGTGTAGTTGGTTTTCGCGCTCCGGCCGTGCCAGAGCGGTCGCAACGTCGAGAAGATCAGGGCCCGGGGCGATCGTGATCCGAGAACCGGCAGCGACGCGCCTGCGTTCCCCGTCGAGCGCGAGGAGGCGGCTCTCCGGTCGCACGGCGACGGAGCTCCCCATCGGCAGGTCGCGTACCTCGGCAACCTCGATGGAGCGGACCATGCCCGGGCCGAACGCCACCGTGACCGCCCGCCCCGCGCCGAAACGGAGGTAGCGGCCGCGGTCGCGAGGAAGAGGACCGAACGCGGCGGCGATCGCCGCGATGCCGATCGCGGTCGGGTGGACGTTGACCGTCAGGGCTTCGACGAGTTCACCCGGATCCCACAGCGCACGTGCGCCGGTCCAGGGGCTCCGAACGCCCACGACGTCGACCAATGCGCTGTCGCCGTCGCCGCCGACGAGAAGTCGAGGCGCCGGAACGAAGGCCCGGGAACGCAGGGGTTCCCGAACGGCTCGGGCGGTGGCAACACCCAGGATCGTGGGTTCGTGACGGATACCGATCGCGTTGTTCGTGCCGGCCGCGAGCGGGACGAGATGCGCCTCCGGCCACCCCTCGACGGCGGCCCGCACGGTCCCATCGCCACCGATGACCGCCACCGCAGCCGCGCCGGCCGTCGCGAGCGCTTCCGCCGCGTGCCGCGTGTCGTCCTCTCGACCGACCGCCGTCACCCGGAGGAACGCGACGGGCGGAGCGTCGTGGCGGGCAAGGTGAACTGCTCGCCGGACGAGACCGGCGCGATCGTCGAGGGCGAGCACCTCGACGGGGGGCCCGGCCGTGAGCCCGACGAGGAACCGCGCGGCGATGTTCGCCTTCTCCTCGACGTCCACGACACGACCGAGCCCGACCAAACGCCGGATGTCCTTGGAGGATGCCGGGTTGGCGATGAGCCCAACGATGGGGAGAGGAGGTGACACCATCCTGCCGTTCCGAGTTCGACGGCACCCTA
>PVMS01010813.1_pt1 | contig 31836 bp, 24 predicted proteins | sample 1853461 | NCBI WGS metagenome assembly PVMS01 (sample SAMN08582032, study PRJNA380276) | Marine sediment metagenome, whole genome shotgun sequencing project. | isolation source: ocean sediment barecode stripped | collected 2017
ACGAGGCAAGCTTGAAAGCGGAGTTGCCACCGGTGCTGGGCGTACTTGAAGTTCCCTCCGTCGGCCTCAAGGTGCCGGTTTACTCCACCAACTCAGAACTCGTTATGGATCGGGGCGCCGGTATTATCGACGGCATGGCTTATCCCCACGAGCCGGGTAATATCGGTATTTCGGGCCACCGGGACGGCTATTTCCGAGTGCTGAAGGATGTGCAGGTGGGCGATACCCTGGTGCTGCAATCCCTGGAGGGAGAAAAACGTTTTAAGATCAACGCGACAAAGGTGGTGGCGATATCAGATATCACCCTGCTACGCGACACAGATGATCAGACGGTTACACTCGTAACCTGTTACCCGTTTTATTTTGTCGGGCATGCGCCAAAGCGATTTATCGTCACCGCGTCTCTCGACACAACGAATGTCAACCAAAACTAAGGAGGATATGACATGTCTAAGAAGATGGTAGTAATTGCAGGAATGGCGCTTGCACTGTCAGCGGGTCAGCTGATGGCGCAGGAAGAAAACAGTACGGGTAAGGTGCAGAGCTCTACAGTCACTTGTGCCGACCTGAATTGGTCTGCGGAAGTGCTGGCGGCTAACCCGGACATCGCTTCGATGTGCCAGAGCGTGTATGAGAAGAATGGTGAGTTATACGCCAAGACTTCTATCGAGGTGGTTCGTGTGCGTGGCAACACCATGACCTTCCGCCCCATTCACACCGATGGCACCCGTGGTGATAGCCGCAACGTGACTCTGTCCACCGGCTGGCGTGCGAAAATCGCGGGTCGCGAATATCGTGCCAGTGATTTGATGCGCGGACAGGAACTGAACGTCTATCTGCCTGAAGATCGCTTCGCTCTGGCGATTGAAGATGTGGAATCAGAGTTCGTCGTTATCGAGACGGTAACGGAAATGCCTACCACGGCAAGCCCGTTGTTCCTGATCGGCCTGGCCGGTGGTGCTTTCGTGGCGCTGGGTGGTATGCTGAGCGGTATCCGTCGCCGCCTGTCATAGGGTAAAACGGTAAATGATAAAGGGGCTTCGGCCCCTTTTTTTTGCTTTGGGTTTTGCTAACCGAGCCGCGCAGTTCGATGAAAGTGCCTAAAAAACTATTCATCTACCCACACCTTACGCAGCGGCTCCCCGAAATCGTCGTAAATCGTCTTGCGCCGTGGTTGTGGCAGGCGGCTGCGCTTGTGTTTTGGTTTGTGTGTGAATTTTTCTTTGCGCCGGGCTTCTATAGCGGCAACGACTTCCGGTACCGGTGTGCGCGGGGTACGGGGTTCGAGAAATAGCCTGCGGTTGAGGAACACTGGCGCCTCACCAGGGTCTTTGCCACTGATGCCCTGGGGTACGTTTTCCACGTTGCCACCGTGTTTCAGAAAGCGTTCGGTTTGCTCTTGCAACTGGTCGCGGATGTCGTCTTTTGTTACTGGTTTCTTCAAGGGAGTTCGATGCCGATCCAGCCTGGTTCACAAACAGTGTAGTATACCCCCGTCGCGGCACAATTACCGCGTCTAGTGTATTTACACTAGTGCCCTACAATTTGTCGTCTCAGTATGGCGCCTGGCCCCTCGCTCTGTAATTGCACCACGCCGTCTGTAACGGTGATGCCCAGGCTGGTGAATATGGGCTCCAACGGGGGAACGCTTGTCGACGCGCTGACCTGCTTGAATAGCGGTTGGAATAGCAGCACGCGATTCAATTCATCCAGTTTGCGCGCCATGTCCGGTGCAGACATTGGCTTATCCGCACAGCACTGGTTGAGCTTTGCCAATGCCTGATCAAGGCTGTGGCGTCCTGCGGATTGCTGTCGCAATCGGACATCGGCTGCAAGAAAGTACCAGGCACCGCTCCAGTATACGCGCATGAAACCACCGTGCTGACGCATGCCGTCACTGACCGAGCGCAGGTCGCGATCCTCAAATGCGGTATCGGCAAGTCCCCGTTGATAGCCATCATATAGCGCCTGCCACGTTTCCTGTTCGCTCAGGACTCCCGCGCGAGCTTGCAACAGGTTTTGGTAATAGCTTGCCAGCCCTTCGCTAAACCAGGCATCTCCCCAGCCCTGATAGGGAATGAGCAAATGGGCCAGTTCGTGATAACCGGTCCAGGCGTGTTTCAGCTCCTGTGTGCTGGCCTTCGCCGCGGTGAAAAACTCCACCCGGTCCACCTCACCACGATGGACCTGCGCCCAGGGAATAGGTTCGCTGCCGCTCGCGGAAACAGGCGTAACGGTAATCCGCCAGGTCTGCCGCGGCCAATGGCCGTAGACTTGCAGCAGGGTATCGGCGATAAAATCGATCCACTGCTGCAGGTTGTGCCGCATGTCCGGCTCGAATTGTGTGCTGATGTGGAGTTCCAGCTGACGTCCGTCACGTTCCAGCAGTACTGCCTCGACATCCTCTGCCATGCACGGTGCTGCAAGAAAAAACAGTGACAGGGCCGCGAGTAGGATGGTTCTGCCCGGCTGCGGCTGCATACTGTGCTCTAGGAGCCTGCGGTGTCCGCAGCGGACGAATCTGTATCATTGCCGGAGCCGCTCGCTCCAAATCCCGCCAGTTCAGCCATTCGGGTGAACAGCTCGATGATGTCCGTGCTGACCTGGTCTCCGGAAAATTCCCGGTAGAGGCTGTCGACGTTGACCGCGATGCGCTCGGGATCCGCCCAGGACGAGTACTCCGCCAACTCGATGTCCCTGGCGGCCTCGAAGGCACTCATGCCCGCATCGTAGCGGGTTTTCGCCTGGTCGCGCACGTACTGCAGGTAATGCCGGACTTGCGCCACGCCGTGCTTATCTGTGATGGGGCCATGGCCCGGTACGATGAGGTCTACATCCATATCTTCTATTAGCTGACAAGCCTTGATCCAGTTTGCGACCGGGCCCTGCCACATGATCGGTGTGCCCTGAATAAACAGGATGTCGCCGGTGAACACGATGCGATCAACGGGCGAATGTACCAGCACGTCACCCCGGGTGTGCGCCGGCCCCACTTCTATCAAATGCACGGGTTTGTCGCCCACGTGCAGATCGAGTTGGCCGTCGAACGTGCGAGTAGGGGGGGTGTGGCGGATGCCGTCGAAGCGAAACTGACCAAAGCAGTGCAGTAAATATTCGCCAACGCTGCCCATGCCCCTGGCCGCATCCATCATGGCGGCCATGGCCTCGGGAGGCAGTTCGTTCATTTCCAGGGCGGATGCGGTGGAGGCGATGATTTCGGCGCCAGTGACCAGTTCGTTACCATGACAGTGGTCGCCATTGGCGTGGGTATTGACCAGAGTGTTGATACTGCTGCAAAGGGGCTCCGCCTCGCGCATCTTGCGCAGCATCCGCCCGGTAAGTTCCAGGTCGTACAGAGTATCTACCAGCAGCGATTCCTCACCATCGACGATCAAACCGGCATTGCTCCAGCCCCAGGTGCCCTGTGGCGCAAGCCATGCATAGGCGCCATGTGCCAGTGGGTGCAGGCCTGGAGATTGTTTACTGCTCATCGGGCGGGTCCTGTAGCGATTGAGGTGTTAATATTAACCCGATTCGCGCCAGAAAACAGGTCGCAGGTTTCATAAGGGGCCTACAATCTGGTTTAATGCGTTATCGTGTAATTGAGAGGCTCGGGCATGAATGCCATTCGATCGATTCTGGTCTTTATCTGGATAGTCATTTCAGTGATACCCTTCGGCTTCGCCCTGGTGGTCTGTTCACTCTTTCTCTCGGACGACAAGCTCTGGTGGTGGTTCGCGGCTCCCTGGCTGCGGGGGGTCGTAGTCGCGGCGAGGGTCCTCGGCGGTGTGCGGTATCGCGTGCGCGGTGCTGAGAACCTGCCGGCGGCCGATGACATGCGACGGGTGATACTGTGCCCCAAGCATCAATCTACCTGGGAGACCTTTTTCTTCCCGAGCATGACGTCTCATCCCCTGGCCTATGTTTTTAAAAAGGAGTTGCTGCGGATCCCGTTTTTTGGCTGGAGTATCGGCAGTCTGGGGATGATCCATATCGATCGCAAACAGCGCGCCCAGGCGTGGACCAAAGTGGCGGAGCAGGGCGAGGTGGTGATGGACCGGGGTAAGTGGGTTATCATGTTCCCCGAGGGCACCCGTATCGAACGGGGCCAGAAGGGGACTTACCGCAGTGGTGCGACCCGGCTGGCGGTGGCCACTGGCGCTTGTGTCATACCCATTGCGGTTGCTTCCGCGCGGTGCTGGCCGGCGCGTTCTTTTTCACTCGTTCCCGGCGTTATCGACGTGTCTATTGGGCAGCCCGTGTCGGCGGAAGGTCGCGAGCCGGGCGAATTGATGGAAGAGATCGAGCGCTGGATAGAAGCGGAAATGCGCCGGATAGATCCACAAGCTTACGATAATTAACCTCGGAGAGAACATTATGTCAGCAACAAAAATCGTCATCCTGGTGGCTTACGCCATACTTGGGGCACTGGCTCTGACCCAGGCCGGTAGCCCGGCGGGGGACTGGTCGGCCAGAATTTTATTGATCCTGGTGGTGGCGCATGCAGTGGAGGTGTTGGTGTTTTTCAAAGCTTGCCAGCGTGCGGGAGGGTCTCTTGTGGGGCACTTGTTCAATGTATTGCTGTTTGGGGTGTTTCACGTGAAGGAAATCAAGGCGGCCCAGTCAGCAGCACAGGGCTGATCTCAGGGTATCAACACGGCGGCGCCACTGAAGCGACCGTTGCGCAGGTCATCCAGCGCCTCGTTGGCCTGCTCCAGCGCATAAACATGTACGGTGGTCGCCACCGGTATCCGCGCCGCCAGGGGCAGGAACTCCTCCCCGTCCCTGCGGGTGAGGTTGGCCACGGAACATATTTCCCGTTCGCCCCAGAGTATTTCGTAGGGGAAAGAGGGGATGTCCGACATGTGGATGCCCGCGCAGACCACCCGGCCACCCTTGCGCACCGCCCGCAACGCCTGGGGCACCAGTTCTCCAGCCGGGGCGAAAATGATCGCCCCATCCAGTTCGATGGGTGAATCATGGAGCGAGTCTCCCGCCCAGGCCGCGCCCAATTTCAGGGCGAAGGCCTGGGCCTCGTCATCACCCTCCCGGGTAAACGCGTATATCTCCTGATTGTGATAGCGCGCTACCTGTATCAGGATGTGGGCGGCGGCCCCGAAGCCGTAGAGGCCTATGGTTTTACAGGATTCCACCAGGCGGTACGCGCGGAAGCCAATCAGGCCGGCGCAGAGCAGGGGCGCTGCCTGCTGATCGTTATAAGCGTCCGGGATAGGAAAGCAATAGGAGGCGTCCGCCACCGTGTATTGTGCAAAACCGCCATTGATCTGGTACCCGGTGTAGCGCGCCTCGTCACAGAGGTTTTCCTTTCCGTGGCTACAGTACCAGCAGTGGCCACAGCTGCCTCCCAGCCAGGGTACGCCCACCCTTTGTCCGCGGGTAAAACCATTGACACCGGCGCCAATTTCCTGGATCTCGCCCACAATCTGGTGGCCGGGCACCAAGGGCAGGGTGGGTTCGGTCAACTCCCCGTCCAGCACATGCAGGTCGGTACGGCAGATCCCGCAGGCTTTCACTTTGAGCAATAGCTCGCCAGGGCCGGCCGTGGGTATAGGCAAGTCCCTGGGCACCAGAGGGCCGTTTTTTTGTTCGAGTACCATGGCGCGCATTACTGTACCTCGTCTTCCAAAGCGCGTTTCATGCTTTTACAAAAGGTTTTAAGTATCTGTATGCGGGCGCAGGGTTTGTCATTGCCCGAAATCAGGGTCCAGGGCGCGTGTCGGGTGCTGGTGCGGCTGATCATCTGGTCGATGGCGGCTTCATAGTCGTGCCACTTTTCCCTGTTGCGCCAGTCGTCATCGGTAATTTTGTAGTGTTTGTGAGCTTCCCGCTCCCTGGCTTTGAAGCGTCGCAGTTGCTCGTCTTTGCCAATATGTATCCAGAATTTCAGCACGATAGAGCCGTGCTCAACCAGTTGCTGCTCAAATTGGTTGATCTCGCTGTAAGCGCGCTGCCACTCGTCCTCGGTGGCGAACTGCTCAACCCGCTCCACCAGAACTCGCCCGTACCAGGAGCGATCAAAAAACGTACAGCGGCCATCGCGTTCCAGCTGGCGCCAGAATCGCCACAGGTAGTGATGAGCCTGCTCCTCGTCGGTGGGTGCGGCAAATTGAATCAGCCGGTACAGCCGCGGATCGATGGCGCGGGTCACCCGGCGGATCGCCGAGCCTTTGCCCGCGGCGTCCCAGCCCTCGAATACCGCCACTACGGAGCGTTTTTGTCGATACGCCTGCCAGGCGAGATCCTGAAGCCTGGACTGATATTTGGCCAGTTTGATTTTATAGGTATCGCGATCCAGTATCTGGCTCAGGTCCACGCTGTCCAGTACCGTGGGTTGTGGTCCCGCAGGGTCGATCTCTGTGACCTCCTGCGCGGCGGCATCGGGCTTTTGATCGGACACCCTGGCCTGCATGGCTTTGAGTATGATTTCCCCGGCGGTGATATCGCGATAATGTCGGTCCTGGGCCTCTATCAGGTGCCAGGGGCTGTGGCTGGAATCCGTATCCAGGATCAACTGTTCGCAGACCTCGATCGTTTTTTTGTATCGACCGCGCAAATCGTAGGGCGTGTCGGTCACCCGGGGGTTTTGTTGTTTGCCCGGCGCCGCCTCTTCCAGTTGCAGGCGCCGGGCGTCGCGACTGACATGCAGCCAGAGTTTGATGACCAGCGCGCCATCATCGGTCAGCATACGCTCGAAGGTTTCGATCTGCTTGCAGTGCAGTGCGAAGTCTTCACTGCTCATTTTCTCGTCGACAGCGGCCTGGGTCGGCTCGGTGTACCAGGACCCCAGGAATATGCCGATCTGGCCCCGGGCCGGCAGCCTGCGCCAGAAACGCCAGAAAAATGGCCGGGATTCCTCCTCGTCAGAATGTTCCCAGAACGTGTTGGTTTCAATCCCCCGCGGGTCCATCCATTCATTGAGTCGGTGCACCAGTGAGCCCTTGCCAGCACCGTCCAGTCCGGCCACCACGATAATAACCGGGTAGTCATGCTCGGCCAGCTGAAATTGCGCCGCCAGGAGTTTCTGCCGCAATGGCAGTTCCCGCTCATTGAAACCACTATTTTTGATGCGCTTGCCAACTTCCAGAGTTTCAAACATCGTCTATCCGCTTCGCCGTGAGCCGCGGGCTCACTTTATCGTATTTTTGCCCTGAGCATCAGACTATAATAGCGCTCAGACTAACGCAGGAGAATAGACCATGGGCTTTTATGACAGGCACATCCTTCCCAGATTCATTAATTGTGCGTGTGGTACCAAACCTATCAGAAAACAGCGGGAAAAAGTGGTGCCCCTGGCGACGGGCACCGTACTGGAGATCGGTATTGGGACGGGCCTGAATCTGCCTTACTACGATGCATCCCGGGTGGAGCGACTGATTGGACTCGACCCCTCTGAAATGTCCTGGAAACTGGCCGGGGAGCGCGCCGCGCACCTGGACTTTGAGGTTGAGTTCATCGGCTTGCCGGGGGAGCAAATTCCGCTGGAAGACGCCAGTGTGGATACCGTGCTGGTCACTTATGCCCTGTGTACGATTCCGGATCCGGTAACGGCCCTACACGGTATGGGGAGGGTGCTGCGCCCCGGTGGCAGTCTTATTTTTTGCGAGCACGGCAGGGCGCCCGATGCCTGCGTACGCAAATGGCAGGACCGTATTAACCCCTTCTGGCGCCGTATTGTGGGCGGCTGCAACCTGAACCGCGATATTCCGCAGTTGCTTGAGGCGGGTGGTTTTAAAGTCGTCGACCTGGAGGCCAGCTATTTGCCCAGCTCGCCAAAATTCGCCAGTTACAATTTTTGGGGTAGTGCGCACCTGGCCTGACCGGGGCCCTCGCACCAACTTCCTGTAAAGTGATGCCCCGTCTGATCAGGTTTTACCTGGCCCTTTTCTTGTTTCTTCCCGCCTGGTCAGGTGCGGCCAGCCTGACTTTTTCCGTTACCGGCCTGGAGGAAAAACCCGAGTTACAACGCAATGTTCTGGCCTGGTTGGGGGAGGATCCTGAGTCGGACCAGGAGCGATTGAATTTTGTGGTGTCCACCCGGGAGCGGGTTGAACGCAGCCTGCAGGCGCTGGGCTATTACCGTCCGGATATCGACATAGAAGTGCTCCGTACAGAGCCCGTGTGGCAGCTTGTCATTGCTGTAGACCCTGGCCAACCCGTGTTAATCCGCGATATCAACATTCAGTTAGTGGGCGCCGCGGCCAGTGACGAGGAGTTCGCTCGCCTGATTTCCAACGTGGGCTTCGCCCCGGGGGATGTGCTGCACCACGGTCTCTATGAGGATTTCAGGAGCAGCTTGCTGTTATTGGGGCAACAAAGGGGGTACCTGGATGCCACAATAGGATCGAGCAGGGTGAAGGTGGAAGTCACCGCCGCTACCGCTGATGTGTTCATCCGGTATGACAGCGGGCGCCGCTACCGCTTCGGCGCGTTGATCCATGATGACGAGGTGGTGGATTATGACCTGCTGGACAGTTTGAGAACGTTCCACCAGGGGGATTATTTCGAACAGTCCAAACTGCAGCAATTTCAAGCTCAACTGCAGCGCACCAACTATTTTTCCAGTGTCATTGTTCTGCCCATGCGCGAGCAGGCTAAAGATGGCGAGGTGCCAATCGAAGTGAAATTGCAGGCCGCCAGACGCCACAGTTTTGATGTGGGAGTCGGTTACAGTACGGACACCGAAGAGCGGGTTTCTCTGACCTGGCGCACACCAAAAATCAATCGTCACGGCCACAGCCAGGTAACACGCTTCGTATACTCCCCGGTAAACCCCAGCGGCCGCTTTACCTATACCATCCCCCTGGCACACCCGCTCAACGATATCCTGCAACTGTGGGCCAGAACCGAAGACAATGAGTTTGGCGACCTTGACAGCAGGCAGGATGAGCTGGGTATTCGCCGTGAAATCAGGAAGGGGAAATGGATACACAGTTATTCATTGCGCGGGCTCAACGAGTCCTGGGACGTGTTACAAGTGGATGCGATCAATGATTACCTGCTGCTTGGCGCAACGCTTTCTCGCAGGGTCTCCAGCGGCTCTATAGTGGATCCGAAAAGTGGCTTCAGTCAATTGTATTCCCTGGAAGTGGGTAATGAGGAACTGGGTTCTGACATCGATCTGGCACGTATTACCGCTAATTTACGCTATGTTGTTACGCCCTTGCCGCGGCATCGGCTGGTTGGCCGGGCCGGATTCGGCGTGGTGGAAATCGCCAGCGGTGACAGGACGGAACTGGCCCCGTCGCTCAATTTTTTCGCCGGTGGTAACCAGAGTATTCGCGGTTTCGCCTATCAATCTATCGGTAATGAAATTGAATTTACCGATGACAACGGCCGCAAGAGAACCATTGTCGTCGGTGGCGACAGGCTGGTCACCGCCAGTGTCGAGTACCAGTACTATTTTACAGACAGCTGGCGTGGCGCCTTGTTCAGCGATGCGGGGGATGCTTTTGACGAGGGGGAATTCGATCTCAATTACAGCGCCGGTTTTGGTATTCACTACATCACCGCAGTGGGCGCGATACGCGTCGAGCTGGCCAACAGCCTGAGTGATAGACACCCTGACTGGTATCTCCATTTGACCATAGGGGCGGAGTTTTGAGGTCCCTGAGGCGGGGCGCATCGTTACTGGTGCTGCTATTGTTCGTGGCGTTGTTGTGCGCGCCGTTTACCGGGCAGGGCAGTCGCGCCCTGCTGGCTCTGGTCGACCGGTTTACCCCGCTTGAGATCGAATACGGCAGTGGCAGCCTGCACCGGCAATTGCGGCTTGAACGACTGCTGCTGCCAACAGCCAGTGTGACCCTGGAACTGAGTCAGCTGGTCACTGAACTGGCACCGGGTTGTTTGTGGCGCAGCAAGCTTTGTTTTGACCAGCTGCGAGCCGAACAGCTCAATATCACCGTCTTGCCCGGCACCGGCACTGCTATCTCCCCGGACAATACAGTAAGGGATACGGCAGACAGGGCGTTGATGGTTTTCCCGTTTGTGGTGGAGGTGGCGCAGCTTGAGCTCGAGTCCACGCGCATTCAATGGCGGGACGGCCAGTGGCGCCAGGGCCCCGCGAGCATGCAGGTGCGTATCAGCGACTCGACCATCGAAGTGAGCAGCGCCGTTATCGCAGATGCCTACCTGGAGCTGCGTGCGGCCAGTCCGGCGACAGACCCCGTATCGGACACTATTGCCCTGTCGCGCATAAATCTCCCGCTGGAACTGAAATTGGGCGAGTTGTTATTGCGGCGGCCCTCCTGGAATTTCTACGGTGCGCAGCAGCAGTTGCAAAGCCTCGTGCTGGCCGGGTCCTGGCGCAAGACACAATTGCAGTTGACGCGCCTGGGTGGTGCAAGCACGACCTGGGGCGAGTTATCCGGGCAGCTTGCGTTGCAATTTGACGGAAACTGGCCGCTGCAGGCCGACCTCGATATCAGCCTGGCGCAACCACCCCTGTGGTCGGGCTTGCACCAGCGGCAGATCGCACTGTCTGGCGAGGGCACTCTTGCATCGCTGGTGCTGGGTATGACATCACCGGGGGCTCCAGACATCGCCGTAGAGGCGCAACTAAACCTGCTGGACAGGCAACTGCCTTTTAGCGCCTCAGGGCATACTGTCTCGCCGCGTGCATTGCGTCTTGCTGATTTCGTCGAAGTGCCGCAAGCATTTGCGGATGTGCTGCTGGAATCCCCCCTTGTGCTATCGGCTAAAGGCACTTTACGGGCTAAAGGCTCTTCACAGGCTGACAGCTCTTCACAGGCTCCAACACAACAGTTCAAGCTGCAAACCGTTGTCAGCGGCCTGGGTTATCAATCTCTGCAGGTCGCTCTGAGTGGCCGGCATGAGCGGGGGTTAATACTGCTGGAGGATTTGCAGTTACATGACCAGGCGCGAATAAACGACCTGCGTGGCAAGGGCGAAATTTCGGTGGTAGACGAACTGCGCTGGACGGTGGAGCTGGAGTCCGGCGGATTGGACCTGCCGCAGTTGAGTGAATTTGCCTTTGGCCGGATACAGGGCACAGTGCAGGTGAACGGCACGGTGCGCGGCGAAACCTGGCAGGTGGTGGTGGCCGATGTAGACCTGTGGGGTGATATCAATGGCTTGCCGGCCCGCGTCCGTGGTTTTGGCGGCCTGAGCAGCGGAATGCGCCTCGCCAACAGTCATTTACGGGCTGATTTGAATGGCGCCCAGTTACTATTGCAGTCTTCGGGGGCCAGGGGGCAGCCCGGTAGGTTTGAGTTGACGGTGGCTGATCTTGGTCGCTGGCTACCCGGCAGTCGCGGACAGATGCAGCTACAGGCTTTGTGGGCGCCTGCCACTCAACAATTACAGGTATCCGCAACGCTGGGGGATATCGAGTGGGGCGCTGTTAAAATTGATCGCGGTACCGTCGAGGGGGATTATCGCGTTTTAGCCGACCCTGTATTGACATTGGATATCGCGCTTGATGAGGTTGTGCTGGCCGGTGTCGAACTCAGTTCAATGCGGTTGCAGGCCGGCGGTACGGCGTCACAACACCAGGTTTCTCTCATCAGTCGCGGCGCGGTGCAAGGTGAGTTGGAGCTGGCCGGAAGTTTGCTGGATCAACACTGGAGCGGTCGTTTGGCACCCACAAGTTTGCGTACGCCTCTGGGTACCTGGCAATTGACGGAGGCGGTAACGGGCTCCTGGTCAACACCGCGGCAGCAGCTGATACTGAACGGGCACTGCTGGTATCAGCAGCAGACACGGGTTTGCCCCGGTGAGTTATTGCTGGGAGCGCGCGGCGGTGGCAGCCTGGAAGTGGCGGGCGACCTGAAGCTGTTTGAGAGTCTGCTACCAGCTCAGGTCGAACTGGAGGGTAATCTCCAGCTGCAGCTTGAGGGGAGCTGGGATTCCGACGGGAGTGTCGTGGCCAGCGGGCACACGCTCACCCGGTCACTATTGCTCACCCGGCATCACGGCGAGGGACAGGCCGCCAGTATCGGCTGGGACAAGGGGGAGGGCATTTTTGGCTACGACAGCGCGGGGCTGAGCCTGGATTGGGAACTGCACCGGGAGGGCCACAAGCTGGTCGACCTGCAGCTTCTGTTGCCGCCCAACAGGGATGAAGCCATGGCCGGATCTGTCAGCTTTGAGCGGATTTCGCTGGGCGCACTGGCATCATTCGCACCGGCGCTAGCCACTCTTGAAGGCGGGATCAACGGCAGCCTGGAGCTGTCCGGCACAGTGGATCAGCCCCTGGCCACAGGTATGCTTCGGTTGTCCGGGGGGCGGTTGGCCATGGTCACCAACCCCACCGAATTGAATGACCTGAATTTGACCCTGCAACTGCAGGGGGACAGCGCGCAACTGCACGGCAGTGCTGTGCTCGGCGGTGGTGAGCTGCAGCTTGCCGGCGAGTTGGTGACCCAGCCCGAACTGCGCCTGCGCCTGGCTGTGGAAGGGGAAAAGCACAATATCCTGTATCCGCCGTCTGCCGAATTACGTGTTTCAGAGAATCTCAATATAACGGCTACCCGGAGTTTGTTGGATATCACCGGAGAGATTGTCGTACACAAGGGATTGCTGGAGTTCGAACAATTGCCCGCCGGAAGCGTGGCGCTTTCCAGCGATGTGGTGGAGGTGGACTATACCGGTGCCGTGATTCGGGAGACGTTGCCTTTCGACATCAGTATGGATGTCTGGGTGCGCATACGGGATCGCTTCAAGCTGACCGGCCGTCTGCTGCAGGCCACGCTCGGCGGCGATTTGCATGTGTTGCAGAGGGCCGGGCAACCACTGCAACTGTTTGGTAGCCTCAATACCGTTGGCGGCGAGTTGCGCGCCTACCAACAGCAATTGAAGATCAAGCGCGGCGTACTCAGCTTCACCGGAACGCCGGATAATCCGGCGCTTGATCTTCGCGCCCAACGCGACATCAGCGGCAGTAGTGTAACGGCGGGCGTGCAGGTGCGGGGCCGATTGCAGGAGGAGTTGGTACTGGAGGTCTATTCCGAACCGGCCATGTCCCAGGGCGAAGCCATGTCGTACCTGGTGCGGGGCAGGGGGCTGGATGCCGGCGCCGGCGCCGACGGTACGGCGGTCGCTCTGTCGTTGGCTTCCGGTGTGGTAAACCGCTCCACCCTGGTCTCTGAGTTGAACCGGGTTCCCGGTGTCAGTGATGTGCAGTTCGGCGCCGACGGGTCGGGAGACAATACCGCCGCGACCGTGAGCGGTTATGTCGGGGGGCGCTTATACCTGTCCTACGGGTTTGGCTTGTACCAACCCATCAATGTGCTCACCGCCCGGTTATACCTGGGCACTCGCTTATGGCTGGAAGTGGTGAGCAGCCTGGAGAACTCCGTGGACCTGTACTACTCCTTTGATATCAACTAAATAGTGCCCATCCGCAAACACGCGTACAGAGCTTAGGGTGTTTTTGTAGGTTCGAATTCATTCGGACAAATCAACTTGGGGGAGCGCGCTCCCCCTAGCGGTTGAACGCTTGCTGGGCGGCGGGCAGGGCTACTCCGGTGTTAATGGCGACATTCTGCCCGTGCAGCACCGCTTCCAGCGCATTCAGGCAGTACACTACGTTGCGCTCGTTACTGGCGAAACCCATCAACCCGATGCGCCAGGTTTTGCCCGCCAGGGCGCCCAGTCCCGCGCCGATTTCCAGGTCGAATTCCCGTAGCAAGGTAGTACGCAGTGCCGCGTCATCGACGCCCTCGGGAATGAGCACGGAGTTGAGTTGTGGCAAGCGAAATTCCGGCGCTACGGCCATGGCCAGGCCCATCGCCTCCAGCCCGGCCACCAGGCCCTCATGATTGCGTCGGTGGCGCTGGTGAGCGGCGGCCAGGCCTTCCTCCTGCAGCATGACCAGGGATTCGTGCAGGGCGTAAAGATCGTTAACCGGTGCCGTGTGATGGTAGGCGCGTTTGCTGCTGCCACCCCAGTAGCCCATGATCAGTTGCATATCCAGGAACCAGCTCTGTACCTTGTGCTCACGATTATTGATACGCTCTACGGCGCGGCTACTGAATGTTATCGGCGCGATGCCCGGCACGCAGGACAGGCATTTCTGGGTGCCGGAGTAAACCGCATCCGCGCCCCAGTCGTCCACTGACACGGCAATACCGCCCAGCGACGTCACCACGTCGACAATAGACAGGGCACCTCGCTCGGTGGCCAGGGCACATAAGGCGGCGGCATCACTGCAGACCCCGGTGGATGTCTCGGCGTGCACGAAAGCCAGGATGCACGCATCCGGGTGCTGGTCAAAGGCGGCGATAACCTTGTTTACGCTGACCGGTTCGCCCCAGGTATCTTCGACCATTATCGCCGTGGCGCCACAGCGCTCCACATTTTCCTTCATGCGCCCGCCAAAGACCCCATTCTGGCAAACAATGACTTTGTCTCCCGGCGATACCAGGTTGACGAAGCATGCCTCCATGCCTGCCGATCCGGGAGCGGAGATGGGCAATGTCAGCTCATTTTTCGTCTGGAACGCATACTGTAGCATGACTTTGATTTCGTCCATCAGTTGGATGAACATGGGATCCAGGTGTCCGATCGTGGGGCGCGCTAAAGCGCCCAATACCCGGGGGGATACATCGGAGGGGCCGGGACCCATCAGAGTCCGCTGGGGAGGGAAGAAACTGGTGATCATAAAGCGCTGCTCCGCAGGATTGAAAGTGGCGCAACGTTAGCAGATTTTGTCCGGAAGCTTAAGGGGGGCTTGGAAATACCCCGCCGGAGTCAGTTGCGCATCAGTGGTGTGGCGGCAAACATAACCAGCAGCGTCATGTCCTCTTCGATTTCGAAGAAGGAGTGCTCCGTGGTGGCGCCGACATACAGCAGGGAGCCGGGGCCCACGTCGCGTTCCTCACCGCCCAGGCGCATACGCGCTTTGCCGCTCAGGACCATGTAGACTTCATCCTCGTCGTGGGGAGCCTGCATATCGGTACTGCCGGCCGCCAGGAAGTAAATGCCGCAGTTGAGGGCGGGCACATTGAGGAATTCCAGGTACTCGACCGGCTCGCCCTTGAGTTTGTCCTTGATCTGGGCCAGGTCGAAGACTTGCCATGTGCTCTCGGTCATGGGCAGGTTCCTTGTAATACTCGTTATTTGACAGAATGATTCTACGGTGATTCATCCCGTGATAGTATCCCTTTTCTCGCTGCACCCAGCAGCGCACATGGCGATAACAGCTCATAACAGCCCATAACAGGAGTAGACCGTGCACAGATCAACTATAGAGCCCAACCTGGCCATCACGATGTTGCGCAGGGCAGAGTTAAGCCCGGAACGCACGGCACTTATTTTCGAGGGCCAGGAAACCCTGTTTGGGGAATTTGGGGACCGGGTGCGCCGACAGGCGACGCTGCTCAGGGCGGGGGGCGTCTGTGTAGGCGACCGGGTGGGCTACCTGGGTTTTAACCATCCGGTCCTGCTGGAAACCATGTTTGCCGCACAGGCCCTGGGGGCGATTTTTCTGCCGCTCAATTTTCGCCTGACCGCCGAGGAACTGACTTTTATTATCAACGATGCAGGCATTCACTCGCTGGTTGTCGATGACGCATCGCGGTCGGTGGCGGAGCAGGCCAGACCGAACCTTTGTTGCCAGCAGTACTACAGCGCCGAGAGTGAAGCCGATGGCTGGCGCTATGTGATTTCGGAACGCGCCGCGGCCGCCCCTCTGGCCTCTGCCGTGTCGGTGGACCCGCACGATGTGGCCATTATCATGTATACGTCGGGTACCACCGGCCTGCCCAAAGGGGCGATGTTGACGCACAACAATATCCTGTGGAACAACCTCAACACCATGCTCGGGTTCGGCGTCTCGCGGGACGATGTGATTCTCACGGCGGCGCCGCTGTTTCATATAGCGGGCCTGAATGTCATGACCCTGAACTCTTTTCACACAGGCTCTACCCTGGTGCTGTTGCGCAATTTTGACCCGGGCCTGGTGCTGGCGGATATCGAGAAGTATAAGGCCACCCATATGTTCGGCGCCCCGGCCATGTTCCTGTTTATGTCGCAGCACCCCCAGTTTGCGGATGCGGACCTGAGTTCGATCAAGAACCTGATCTGCGGTGGCGCGCCTGTGCCGGAAACGCTGATCGAATTGTACGGCGCCAGGGGTATAGATTTTTGCCAGGGCTATGGCCTGACGGAAACGGCGCCATTTTCCGCTTTTCTCACTCCGGAGTGGGCCACCAGCAAGCTGGGTTCGGCGGGTCAGCCACCCCTGTACAGTGACATGCGCATCGTCGATGACAATAATCGGGAACTGCCCAGGGGCGAACGCGGCGAAATATGCCTGAACGGCCCCAATATCATGAAAGGTTACTGGAACCGCCCAGAGGCCACTGCTGAAGCCATCGATAAAGAGGGGTGGTTCCACTCAGGAGATGTGGGATACGTGGATGAGGACGGCTTCCTGTTTATCTGTGACCGCCTCAAGGATATGGTGATCTCCGGTGGCGAGAATATTTATCCGGCGGAGGTGGAGAGTGTGTTGTACAGGCACGATGCCATCGCCGAGGTGGCGGTTATCGGTCTGCCCGATGAAAAGTGGGGCGAAGCGGTGACCGCCGTGGTGGCGTTGCACGCGGATCACGAGATGACCATTGAGGAACTGCGCGAGTTCGCCGAGACATACCTGGCGCGCTACAAGCTACCCTCGCGTCTGCATATCGTAGAGGCCCTGCCGCGCAACCCCGCGGGCAAGGTGCTCAAGTTCGAGTTAAAGGCGCGATTGACCGACTAGGAAAAAGCCTGAGGCTTTTTCAGCTCAGTCGTTGGGTTCAAACCCCACGTTGGCCTGCGCCGCCGCGATTCTGGCGATGGGCACCCGAAATGGGCTGCACGAGACATAATCCAGGCCCAGGTCGTGGCAGAAGCGGATGGAGCGCGGGTCACCCCCGTGCTCACCGCAGATGCCATATTTGATACCTTTCCTCACCGCACGGCTCTCGTTCACCGCGATTTCCATCAAACGGCCCACCGCGCGCTGGTCCAGGGTGACAAAGGGGTCGGCATCGATCAGTTTTTTCTCGAGATACCGGGGAATGAACTTACCGGCGTCGTCGCGGGAGAAGCCGTAGGTCATCTGGGTCAGGTCATTGGTGCCGAAGCTCATAAACTCGACCTCCGGCGCCAGGCGGTGTGCGCCCAGCGTAGCGCGGGGTGTTTCCATCATCGTGCCGACCTTGTAGGGGATCGAAATATTCTTCTCTTTCAGCACCTCGTGTATGCCCTTGTCGATGATCTTGGTGATCAGGCGGATTTCACGCACGTTGATGACCAGTGGAATCATGATCTCGGGCAGAGGCTTGAAACCCTGCTCGGTCGCGTCCGCCGCGGCGCTGATAATCGCTTTAACCTGCATTTCAGTAATTTCCGGGTACACCACGGACAGGCGACAGCCACGAAATCCCAGCATGGGATTGACCTCCTCCAGACGTCCGGCAATCTCCCGAATTTTGTCCGCCGGCTTGCCGATACGCTCGGCCAGGGCGTTGATATCCTCCTCGGTCTGGGGCAGGAATTCGTGCAGAGGCGGATCGAGCAGGCGTATTGTCACCGGCAGGCCGTCCATAACCTTGAACAATTCCAGGATATCATCGTGTTGGAATATCAGTAGCTGGTCCAGGTAGGTTTGTCGCTCCTCACGGCTTTCGGAGAGAATCATGGCGCGCATGACGTCAATTCGATCGGCGGCGAAAAACATATGTTCGGTGCGGCACAGGCCAATGCCCTCGGCGCCGAGCTCCAGGGCTTTGGCGGCATCTTCGGGGGTTTCCGCGTTGGCCCGGACCTTGAGCCTGCGGTGCTTGTCCGCCCAGGACAGCAGGGTCTGAAAGTCGTCGCTGGAACTGGCTTCGGTCTTGGCGATATCGCCCAGCATGACTTCGCCGGAGGTGCCGTCCAGAGTGATGATATCGCCGCGCTTGATGACCACACCGTCAGTGGTGGTGGCGGTGCCCGCCGCGTAGTCGACGCTCAGCTCACCGCAGCCGGTTATGGCGCACACTCCCATGCCTCTGGCCACCACCGCGGCGTGCGACGTCATGCCACCCAGCTCGGTGAGTATGCCCGCGGCCACACGCATGCCGTGGATGTCTTCGGGGGTTGTCTCCCGGCGGACCAGGATGACACTGTGGCCTTTGGCCGCTTCATCCTCAGCCTCCTCCGCAGAGAACACCACACGCCCGGTGGAACCCCCGGGGCTGGCGGCCAGGCCGGTGGCGACGATATCGGTCTTGGCCGCAGGATCCACCATGGGATGCAGGAAGGCTTCCACGTGATCTGTGGAGACGCGCATCAATGCCTCGCTTTCGGTGATCAGCCCCTCTTTAACCATCTCCACGGCAATCTTGACCGAGGCTCGCCCGGTGCGTTTGCCGCTGCGGGTCTGCAGCATGTAGAACACGCCTTCCTGCACGGTGAATTCGATGTCCTGCATATCCCGGTAGTGTTTTTCCAGCAGGGCCTGCGTCTTGAACAATTGATCGTAAACCTCCGGCATGCGCTCTCCCAGCGCCGCCACCGGTAGCGGGGTGCGAGTCCCCGCCACCACATCTTCGCCGGCCGCGTTGAACAGGTATTCGCCGAAGAACGCGTGTTCACCGGTAGAGGGGTTGCGGGTAAAAGCCACACCGGAACCGGAATCATCCCCGAAGTTGCCGAACACCATGGACTGTACGCTGACGGCAGTACCGAGGATGTCGGGGATGTTGTTCATCTCCCGGTAAACGATGGCCCGCGGCGTGTGCCAGGACATAAACACCGCTTCCACGGCCATTTTGAGCTGCTCGAAGGGGTCTTCCGGAAAGTCCACCAGAGTCCTGTAGATGCGCACGATTTCCTGCCAGTCTTCGGCGGTCATGTCTACGTCCAGCGTCTTGCCGTGGGCGCTTTTGTACTGATTGAGTTCGTGTTCGAATTTGTGGCCGTCCACGTCCATCACGACATCGGCGAACATCTGGATAAAGCGGCGATAGGAGTCATAGGCGAAACGGGGATTGCCGGTTTTTTTCGCCAGCCCCTCGGTGATCTCGTCGTTGAGACCCAGGTTGAGAATGGTATTCATCATCCCGGGCATGGAAACCGGCGCACCGGAGCGGACCGAGAACAGCAGGGGGTTTTTCGGGTCGCCGAAGCGCGCCCCCATTTTTTTCTCCACCAGGTCCAGGGCGACCCTGTATTCCTGCTCCAGTAGTGTGGGCAACTTGTTGCCGCTCTGGAAAAATTCGCGACAGGTGCTGGTGGTGATAATAAAACCAAAGGGTACCGGCAGGCCCAGGTTGGTCATTTCGCACAGGTTGGCGCCTTTGCCGCCCAGCAGATCCCGGTCGTCTTTGCTGCCTTCGTTGAATAGGTATACGCGCTTTGCCATGGGTGATCCTCGGCTCTGGTGATGTTTGTTCTTTGTCTCCAGAGCTAGTATATCGGCTCCGTGTCTCTTGCGGGAGGTATGTCAGAATTTATAATGTAAATCGTGTCTGGAGGTCGTTTTTGACACAGAGCTTGGGTTACACTAGCCGCCGCTATGAATATGCCCCACTTGCCCATAAAGATTGTCGCCCTGTTATTGACCGGTTGCCTGCTGCTGGTTAGCTGTAGCAGTGGCGGCGGTGGCAGCTCGAAAAAGGTCGTGCTGCAAGGCCAGAGCAGTGATAACGTGGACTTTACCGGCTCCTGGGAACTGGATTACAGCAAGAGCGATAATATTCAGACCAAGCTTGATTCCATGGTGCGGGAGTTGCAGCGCCAGGCGGAGCGTCGGAGCCAGGGCGGCAATCAGGGAGCGATGATGGTTGGCGGATCGGGAGGGGCTAACAGCGCGCCGTCTATCATCGGGCTGGCCCAGATGTCGGATTTGATTACCCGTTCACCGCTGCTGAAAATCAAGCAGAGTGAGCACGAGATCAAGGTGAACCGCGAGGAAAACTTCGCGCTGAGCTGTGAGTTTTACGCCGGTCAATTCCAGGACGTGGAGACACCCCTGGGTACTGAAATCTGCGGTTGGAACGGTCACCAGTTCGTGTTCAAGATATTACTGCCTGAGGGGCTCAGCATTCAGCATGTCATGACACTGGCCTCCTCCGGCGGCAGACTCAATATCGCCACCACAGTTGTTTCCGACATGGTTTCCTATCCCTTTACACTCAACCGGGTCTATAACCGTTTTGTGCCGGGAGGCAGCGGCTTCTCCTGTAAAATGACACTCACCAGGGGTAGAGTATGTTCCACCCAGTCCACACCTGCGCCCACACCCGAGCCCCAATGAGCCGAATATCGAACTGGCTGATTTTTCTCTGCCTGTGCGCGCTGGGCCTTACCCTGCGCGCCGGCCTGACGCAGGCCGAAGCGGGGGCTTCGGTCGGCGGTGTTCCCCTGCACATAGACCACCAGTCGTCCGCCGAGTCGGTATTGGATGTGGGGGTGGTGATTTTCGATGCGGGCATTCCCACGGATGCGTCCACACACAGCAAGCTGGGTATTTTTCCGGAAATCCGCAAATCTGAGGCCAAGTTCATACCGGTGATATTGCACCAGGTGTTGATCGAATCCGGAGCCTGGGGCGTGGTGCGGGTTCTGCCGGAAGTGCTGGATTCATCTGAACTGTTGGTTACCGGCAGGATATTGCATTCGGATGGCTTGCGCCTGGCTTTGAAAATAAAGGTGCACGATGCCACGGGCCGGCTGTGGCTGGACAAAGTGTATGTTGACGAGACCTCCCAGAGTGATTACCCCGTGGCACCGGGCGGGGATCCCTATATGGATTTGTACCATCAGGTGGCCAATGAATTATTGACCCTGAAAAAGCGCCTGAATAATAAGGATCTACGCAATATTCGCCAGATAGGCCAGATACGCTACGCTGCCAGCTTGTCACCGGAGGTCTTTGCGGGCTACCTGGCTCGCACTGAAGGTGGCACCTATACCCTGGCGCGCCTGCCTGCTGCAGGTGATCCCATGATGGCGCGGGTCGATAAAATACGGAATCAGGAATATCTCTTTATTGACACCGTGGATGAGCAGTACGCGACGCTGTATGAAGAGATGGCGCCCACCTATAACCTGTGGCGACAATACGGTAGGGAGCAGGCGATCTACAGGGCGAGCTATTCAGACCGGGTGGCGAGCCGGGAGAGGCGGGGGCGGCGCGGTACCTTCGCCGCCATGGAACAGACCTACGATGCCTACAAGTGGTCAAAAATCCACGAACAGGATCTGGATGAGTTGGCGCTGGGTTTCAATAACGAGGTGGCGCCCACCGAGATGGAAGTCAGTGGCAAGGTATTCAGGCTCAGCGGAACGCTGGATACGCAATACACCGAGTGGCGGGATATTCTACGGAAAATATTCGCTCTGGAGACAGGCTTGACGCCTTAAGCCGGATTTCTGCTATGCTGGTATCACCTTGAAGGGGTACTAGAGTTATGGCTACTAAAGGCAAAGAACAGGATTCGCTGCTGGGCTCCCTGAAAAAGCTGACCGGGCAAGTCGCCGGCGGCACCCTGGGTCTGGCGCGCAATACAGCCACGATGACCGCGATGTTCGGCGAAAACTGGCTGCGCAGCACCGTACTGAATCAACTCGAGCCCGAGCGATTGGAAGCGATGGCGGATGCCGGGCATTTCCTCAAGGATGCCCGGGAAACGGCGGGTATGTCGATCAAGGATTTGTCCGAAAGCCTGGGCTTGTCGGATAAAGGGGTGCTGGAAGATATCGAAAGCGGCTCGACTATCATGCCGCTGGAACTGATGTTGCGCAGTGCCTCATTACTGGCCCGGCACGACCCCATTCCGTTCCTGATCAAGTTCATGCGCACTTACAACCCCGCTCTGGAGAAGACCCTGGAGCAGTGGGGCGTACTTGCCTTACCCAAGCAATACGAACGCGAGCGGCGTTTTGTAAACCTGTATCGCCAGCATGACGTGCTCAGAAGCTTGTCTGACGATGAGTATGAGCGCTTCATTCACTATATGGGGAGTTCCTGTAATCTGGTGCTGGATGTCATGCAAAGTGAAAAAGCGGCCAGTGCCAAACAGCAGCCTCACGCACAGACTGGCGAAGAAGCGGGCTCGTCCGGCAAGGCCAAAGCCAAACCCAAGGCGGCGAAGAAAAAGGCCGCTCCGCGTAAACGTAGGCGGGCGCCGACAGCGCGGCGCAAGTAGCCGTGAGATCAGCACGATAATTAGGGCTATTAATTACTTTAGCTTATATCGATAACTTGTTAATAAACATGATAATTACATTATTTCGCTTGAGCGTGGGCGCAGCCGGGTGCCTGTGACTGATACACCAAGGGAGCCCTGGTTTGCGGCCTGCCCCAAAGGGCTGGAAGCCCTGCTGGCGGCGGAATTGTCGGCCCTGGGGGCCAGCGCCACCCGAGAAACGGTGGCCGGGGTGTATTTCGACGGCCCACTGGCGCTGGCCTATCGCGCCTGCCTCTGGTCGCGCCTGGCCAATCGTATTTTACAGCCCATCGCTAACCTCGAGGCCGTGGATGCCGATACCCTTTACCGGCAATTGAGCGGTATCGACTGGGGCGAACTGTTTGGGCCACAGCAGAGTATCGCCATTGATTTTTCCGGCCAGAACCGCGAAATTCGCAACACCCAGTTTGGCGCCCAGCGCAGTAAAGACGCCATTGTCGATTGGTTTGTGGCCAACGTTGGCCAACGGCCCTCCGTAGAGCGGCACAACCCTGATGTCCGGCTCAATATACGCCTGGTCAGGGACCGGGCGCATCTGTCCATTGATTTTTCTGGTGGGAGTTTGCACCAGCGCGGTTATCGCCTGCGCGCGGGAGCCGCGCCACTGAAAGAGAATCTGGCTGCGGCCATACTACTGCGCGCGGATTGGCCGGGTATCGCCGCCAGGGGGGGCGCGCTGGTCGATCCCATGTGCGGTTCCGCCACGCTGCTGCTGGAGGGGGCCATGATGGTGGCCGATATCGCCCCCGGGCTGGGCAGAAAGCGCTTTGGCTTCGAACACCTGCGCACTCACAACGCACAGCAATGGCAGGCGATACTCAGTGACGCCCGGGGTCGCGCGGAGCGGGGCCGGGCGGCGCAGCTTCCCGAGATCCGTGGCTACGACGCGGACCCGAAAGTCATCCGCCGCGCGCAGGAAAATATTGCGCGTATTGGGCTGGAAAAAGTTGTGCGAGTGAGTTGCAAGCCTCTGGCTGAATTGAGCAAGCCCACACATCGGCCGCTGCCGCTGGGTCTGTTGGTATGTAACCCGCCCTACGGGGAGCGCCTGGGGGAAAAAGACAGCCTGGGCTATTTGTACCGGCAACTGGGAGAGAAAATGCTGGCGGAATTCGCCGGTTGGCAGGCGGCCATATTCACCGCCGATCTGGATCTGGGCAGGGCCACCGGCCTGCGCAGCCATAAGCGTTATGCGCTGTACAACGGCGCCATCGCCGCCAGCCTGCTACTGTTTGACCTGTGTGACAACGAGCTGCGCGGAACGGTCGAGCCGGCTGCGGCAGTTGAGACCGAGACCGAGGCCGCCCCGGCTTCCTTGTCTGAAGGGGCGCAGATGTTCGCCAACCGCGTTCGAAAAAACCGTAAGCGCCTGGCCAGGTGGGTGAAGCGTGAGCATGTGGAATGTTATCGCCTGTACGACGCGGATATGCCCGAGTATGCGGTGGCAGTCGATATCTATGGCGAGCAAGTACATGTAGCGGAGTACCAGGCACCCCGGGGAGTGGATCCGGATGCGGCAGCGCGCCGGCTGGATGAGGTGCGCGCGGCACTGCCTGAGGCCCTCGCAGTGCCCGCCGAAGCGATTGTTTACAAGCAGCGCCGCCGGCAGCGCGGCCTTGAGCAATACGAAAAACACGCGGCCCGCGGTGAGTTGTTGAGTGTCAGCGAGGGGCGGGCGAAGCTGCTGGTCAACCTGCACGACTATTTGGATACCGGCCTTTTTCTGGACCACCGCCCCCTGCGGCTGCGTATTGGCAGAGAGGCCGCGGGCAGGGATTTTCTCAATCTGTTTTGTTACACCGGCAGTGCCAGCGTGCACGCCGCGCTGGGAGGCGCTCTGTCGACGACGAATGTGGATATGTCCAATACCTACATCAGCTGGTTGCGCAAAAACCTGGCTCACAACGGGCTGGATGAGACGCGCAATATCCTGGTCAGGGCCGACTGTCTGCGCTGGCTGGAGCAGGCGCAACGCAGCTACGACCTGATCCTGCTGGATCCCCCGTCTTTCTCCAACTCCAAAAGCATGGACGACAGCTTCGATGTACAACGTGATCACCCGGACCTGGTGCGCGCCACCATGAGGGTATTGCGCGATGGGGGGCAACTGTATTTTTCCAATAATCGCCGGGGCTTCGCACTGGATGCGGCCCTACGGGATGAATTTCGCTGTGAAGACATGACCGCGAAAACCCTGGATCCCGATTTTCAGCGCAATCGCAAAATTCACTGCTGCTGGTCAATCCGGCACCGCGATAGTGCTTGAACCTAGTATTTTTTTGGCCGCACCCGACCGGGTTCGAATATGAAACTAGTGGTGACTAGCGGCTTGCGCCGTTAGTGCCTGCAAACCCCGTGGCCGAAAGGATATCCACACAGGGCGGTTTGACCCTAGTTATACAGGGGTTTTGCGTCGGCGTGTTCCGAAAAGACTATAAATAATCTGTAAGTCATTGATTTAAGATTACAAAACAGGCGCTGTGGATTTTTTGGTGAATACGAATTACGTGCAACCTGGTTTGGTAATCACCTTGTGCGGCGAATTTGTCCCCATAGTTATCCACAGGCTGGCCTGTGGATAACTAGCGCGAAGCGGCCAATTTAAGCAGCGCTTTACCCGCATTGCTGACACAATCGATCGGCTGTGTTCCAATCATCCGTGTATTTTCCCTCATGTCGATGTCGATGCGTATGAAGTCACTGTTGATTGCCTATCACAGCCAGAGCGGAGCCAGCGCACAGCTGGCACGGGCTGCCTGGCGCGGGGCTCGATCGGAGCCCGCAGTCGGGGTGACGGTGCGGCGGGTGTGGGATGCGGGCACCGAGGATTTGTTGCAGGCGGACGGCCTGTTACTGGTGATGGCGGAGAACTCCGGTGCCCTGAGCGGCGCCATGAAAGATTTCCTGGACCGAACGTTTTACCCCTGTATCGATAAGGGCAAGGTATTGCCCTATGCCCTGTTGCTCAGTGCGGGCAATGATGGGCGCGGGGCGGTGCGCCAGGCCCAGCGGATTCTTTCAGGCTATCCCTTCCCGGCGGCGGCAGAGCCGTTGATACTGCGCGGGGAAGTGACCGCCGACCACCTGCGCTGCAGTGAGGAATTGGGGCAGGCGTTCGCCGCGGGCCTGGCGATGGGGATTTTTTAAAAGGGATGACAGTAATGAGTGAAAAAAATAGTGATGCGATGCCGGAGGGTTTCGTCAGGATGCCGACCGGTCCGGTGCTCGGGAACAATCGCCCTGGCAGTTTGACGTTATCGGGTAAAGTGGAAAAGTGGAACTAAAGGCAATGGCGCTTACTTAAGCCGTGTAGGGCCGAATTTATTCGGCCAAGGATGGCAGGTAACTCCAGCATCGGTCGAATGAATTCGACCCTACCGGCAAACTAGAGAGCGTGGTATTTTGCTTAAGTAAGTGCCATTGGAACTAGAGGAACAGTTTAATGAGTGATTTGTATGATGTGGCTGTAGTGGGCGCCACCGGGGCGGTGGGCGAGACCATGATCGCCATCCTGGAGGAACGGAATTTCCCGGTGCGCAACCTGTATGCGCTGGCCAGTAGCCGCTCTGCCGGCAAGACAATCATGTTTAACGGCAAAACGGTAAAGGTCACGGACCTGGCGGAGTTTGATTTCAGCCAGGCGCAAATCGGCTTGTTTTCCGCCGGCGGCAGCATTTCCGCGGAATTTGCCGCAAAAGCCGCTGGCTTGGGTTGCGTGGTGGTGGATAACACCTCTCACTTCCGCCAGGTCGATGATATCCCGCTGATTATTCCCGAGGTCAATATCGAGGCCCTGGCGGATTACGCGGTGCGCAATATCATCGCCAACCCAAACTGCTCGACCATCCAGATGCTGGTGGCCCTGAAGCCCATTTACGATGCGGTGGGTATAGAGCGCATTAATGTGGCTACTTATCAGGCGGTTTCCGGTACGGGCAAAGAGGCCATCAAGGAGCTGGCGGGGCAAACCGCAAGGCTGCTCAATGGGCAGGAAGCCGAGTGTGAGGTCTATCCCAGGCAAATCGCGTTTAACGTGCTGCCGCAGATCGATACCTTTGAGGACAACGGATATACCCGTGAGGAGATGAAGATGGTGTGGGAAACCCGCAAAATCTTTGGTGATCCGGGTATTGCGGTCAATCCGACCTGTGTCCGGGTGCCGGTATTTTTCGGGCACTCCGAAGCGGTGCACATAGAGACAGTGGACAAAATCACGGCACAGGAGGCGAGGGCCCTGCTGGAGAATGCCCCGGGTGTGACCGTGATGGACGAGCGGGCTGACGGTGGCTATCCCACGGCTGTCAGTGATTCCGCAGGCAAGGATCCGGTGTTCGTGGGCAGGATTCGGGAGGACATCTCCCACCCCCGCGGGCTTGATATGTGGGTAGTTTCTGACAATGTGCGCAAGGGGGCTGCCCTTAATAGTGTGCAAATTGCCGAGAGCTTGATATCAACCTACCTTGATTAATGCTGAACTATCACTGATACTTGGGGTGATATTCGGGATGTTGCGAGTACATGGGGCGATTCAGGCACTACATCTAGTGAGTAGTGCAAGTGGTTGTAGGGGCTGGATTTTTCAAGCGTCGCGCCAGTAACATCACCGATTCAGTGGTCAGGCCCAGGGGAGGCCGGCTTAAGATTAAGCGCGAAGAATAATAAGGGACCGGTATGGCTCGTAAGTTTGCTGCTGTAGTTTTCTCGCTGGGTTGTCTGCAGGCGGGTTCGGTGATGGCCCTGGGCCTCGGTGAACTCACCCTGGATTCCTTTCTCAACGAGCCTTTGAATGCCCGTGTCGATCTGCTTAACACCGGTGGTCTGCACCAGGACGAAATCAAGATCCGGCTGGCTACCAGGGAAGATTTTGAAAAAATGGGCCTGCATCGGGCCTACTTTCTTACCAGTATCAAATTTGAAGTGGTTACCAGTGAGCGGGGTAATGCACAACTTGTCCTGACCTCGGATGACCCGGTACTGGAACCCTATCTCGATTTTATCGTGGAAGCTCGCTGGCCCTCCGGTCGCTTGTTGCGCGAGTATACGGTGCTGGTGGACCCCCCGGTCTTTGACAGCAGTTCACCGGTTATTTCCGCCAGCGAGCGGGTGGCGGAAGTCGAGGGATTACCGGCCCCGGTAAAAAAAACGGGCGGTAAGGCCGCGGTAGAGACCAGCGGAACCCATGTTGAGATAAAGAAATCCGAATTGGCGCCGGGAGAGATGCCCCTGCGCGACTATAACGCCGAGGCATCCCCCACACCGATGCCGGGTCGTCGCTACATGATTCACCGAGATGACACCTTGTGGGAAATAGCCCTGGAAGCCAAGCCTGAAGGGGCGTCGGTGCACCAGACCATGCTGGACATCCAGCGCATTAATCCCGAAGCGTTTATTGATGGCAACATCAACCGGGTCAAAGCGGGTTATATCGTCTATTTGCCGGCCTCCGGTGATATCAGTTCAGCGGATCTGGCGGCGGCGCTGGCAGAAGTGCGCCAGCAAAATGATGACTGGCGGGAAGGCCGGGCATCTACGCCCCGTTCCAGCGGTCCCTCCCTGCGTATATCCGCAGAGCTCGATGAGCCGGCTGACGCGGGCGAAGACGCGGGCGCGGAACAAGGAGATGTCGGCGCTAGCGCAACGGCGATGGAAGGTTTGGATAAAGCCGAACTGGATCGCTCGGAATCAGATCAGCGCCTGGTCGCCATGGAGCAGCAACTCGAGACACTGCAGCGTATTGTCAGCTTGAAGGATGACCAGATCGCCGCATTGCAGAACGCACTGGCCGAAGCAGACGGTGCCACGGAGCTTGACATCGAAGCGGTAGCCGCCGTCGATATGGATGAAGAAGTGGCCGAAGCCGAGGCCCTCGATGAGTCGGGTATGCCGATGGCCGATGAAGTGGTTGAGGCGGAGGTGGTTGAAGAGGAGGCCGAACCCGAAATTGTCGCCGTAACACCGGCCCCTGTCGCCAGTCAGCCGCAGGCCCCGCAGAGCGGTGGTTTCATGAGTTATATCATGTATATAGTGGGCGCCGCGGTTTTAGCGCTCATTGGTTTCATGCTTATGCGTCGTGGTGGCGACAGCGACAATGAACAAGCGCCGACCCCTGCGCCCGCGCCAAAGGAAGATGTTTTTGCCGACGTGCAACTCAAGAGCCAGGAGCTTGAAGTAGAGGCACCGGCGGAACCTGAAACAATTGAAGCCGTGGCAGATGAGCCCCCGCTCGCGGAGGAGGAGCAGCCGGCTCCATCACGAGATAACCGTGGCTATGGCGAGCGCAAACACGACGAATACGCATCGGATGCCGACTCGGGCGATGCACTGGCGGAAGCGGATATCTACATCGCTTACGGTCGTTATCCCCAGGCGATTGATCTGCTGAATAACGCGATCGGTAACGAGCCCAATAACCCGGCTTATCGCCTGAAGTTGTTGGAAATGCACGCAGAGATGGGCGATCGCAGCGCCGCCATGGCACAGTTTGCCGAGTTGCAGGAGATCAACGACGCCGACAGCCTGGGTCGAGCTCAGGAAGTGCTGGACGGCCTCGCGGCGGCCAGCGCCAGTGCCGAGGTGCAGCAAGAGGCGCCGGCCGACGCCGATGTGCTGGAGACGGATTTCAGTGGCCTTGAGATAGAGGCCGCAGCGGCGCCAGAGGGCGCGGATGATGATCTCGATTTGTCGGCGGACTTTGCCGACAGCGGGCTGGCCCTGGGCGACGACGAAGAACTGGTTATTGCCGCTGAAAGCAATGGTATGTCCACCAAACTTGACCTGGCTCGAGCCTATCTGGATATGGGCGACGAGGACGGCGCACGCCAGATTCTCGAAGAGGTGGTCGCCGATGCCAGTGATGAGTTAAAAGCCGAGGCGCAAGAGCTGCTAGGGCGCATTGGCTAGCACAGCGCCCCCTCCTTTTTCCGCTGACCCGCACCCTGCGGGCAGCCGTATAGCCTGTCGCATAGAGTACAACGGCTGCCGTTACAGCGGCTGGCAGGCCCAGCCGCATCTCGATGTCCACACCGTGCAGGAACAGCTGGAAATCGGCCTGGGGGAGGTCGCCACAACGTCTGTGCGAGTGCACTGCGCCGGGCGTACCGACACGGGCGTTCACGGTTTTGGCCAGATAATCCATTTTGACGCACCGGTACAGCGCAGTAGCAAAGCCTGGGTTATGGGTGGCAATGCCAATCTCCCTGTCGATATACGCATACACTGGGCGGTGCCGGTAGTCGCCGAATTTCATGCGCGATTCTCCGCGCTGGCGCGTCGTTATCGCTATGTCATAGCCAATACGCCGGTACGGCCGGCCCTGTTATTCGGGCAGGTGAGTTGGCAGCGCCGTCCCCTGGATGAACAGGCCATGCATGCGGCGGCCCAGTGTCTGTTGGGTGAACGGGATTTCAGTGCGTTTCGCGCCGCCGGCTGCCAGTCAAAGACGCCGATGCGCAATGTGTCATCGATCGATGTCAGCCGCCGCGGTGACCTGATTGTCGTGGACATAAAAGCCAATGCGTTTTTGCACCACATGGTGCGAAACATCGCGGGTTCCCTGATGGCGGTGGGCGTTGGACGAAAGGACGTCGGCTGGATTGACCAGCTTATGGCCGGACGCGATCGCTGCGCTGCGGCGGAGACGGCGCCGCCCCATGGGCTGTATCTGGTGGAGGTGGATTACCCGGCGCACTACGGCTTGCCACGAACGCCCTACGGCCCTTTGTTACTGGGGACTGGTCAGGGTATTTGAGGCGCTCGCCGTGAAGACAGCGCGGCGCGCTTTCTGCTATTATGCGCCCCTGTTTTTTGGCAGTTCACAATTCCGATGATCCACACGCGTATAAAAATTTGCGGTATCACCAGCCCGGGTGATGCACAGGCGGTTGTTGCCAGTGGCGCAGACGCGATCGGCCTTGTTTTTTATGCCGACAGTCCGCGGGCCGTCACTGTTGAGCAGGCGCAGGGCATTGTCGCCGTGGTGCCGCCGTTTGTGTCTGTTGTGGCACTGTTTGTCGATGAGACGGCCGACGCGATCACCCGCATACTGGACACCGTGCAGGTAGATCTCATTCAGTTTCATGGGGATGAGACAGCAGAATATTGTCGACAATTCGGGCGACCCTGGGTCAAGGCCCTGCGGGTTCGGCCCGGACTAAACCTGGAGGCGGCGTGCCGCAATTACCGCGGTGCCCGCGGCGTGTTACTGGACAGCTGGCAAGAGGGCGTACCGGGCGGCACCGGCAGGGTTTTTGACTGGCAGCTCGCAAGCACTGAACTATCGCTACCGGTGGTACTGGCCGGGGGTTTACACGCGGAAAATGTGGGCACTGCCATAGCCCGGGTGCGACCCGCCGCGGTGGATGTCAGCGGTGGTGTGGAGCATTCCCCGGGTATAAAAAATTCTGAGGAAATCAGGCGATTTGTCGCGGCGGTGCGCGTCGCGGATCAACAGTTGGACGGATAAGCAGATGACAAGCGATACACAGGAAGATGTTTTTGCGGCGGTTCCCGATGCACAGGGGCATTTTGGAGTATACGGCGGCAAGTTTGTCGCCGAGACCCTGATGGCGGCCCTGTCTGAGTTGGAAACCCTGTACCGCAAATTGGCTGCAGACCCACAGTTCCAGCGGGAACTCGATGAGGATCTGGTGCATTATGTGGGGCGGCCCTCTCCGCTTTACGAGGCGGTGCGCTGGTCCGACGAAATTGGCGGAGCGCGAATCTTCCTCAAGCGCGAGGATTTGAATCATACGGGCGCCCACAAAATAAATAATTGTATCGGCCAGGCCTTACTGGCCAAGCACATGGGCAAGAAGCGTGTTATCGCCGAGACCGGCGCCGGCCAGCATGGGGTGGCCACGGCGACCATCGCCGCACGTTTGGGGCTGGAGTGCCAGGTATTCATGGGCGAGGATGATATTCATCGCCAGACCCTTAATGTCTACCGCATGAAACTGTTGGGCGCGCAGGTGATTCCTGTGACCTCTGGCTCCAGGACGCTGAAGGACGCCATGAACGAGGCTATGCGTGACTGGGTGACCAATGTCGACGATACGTTCTATATCATTGGCACTGTCGCCGGACCGCACCCTTATCCCATGCTGGTGCGGGATTTTCAGTGTGTAATCGGGCGCGAGGCCAGGGCCCAGTCCCTGGCCCAGGCTGGTCGCCTGCCCGATGCGCTGGTGGCCTGTGTCGGTGGCGGTTCTAACGCCATCGGTCTGTTTCACCCCTTTCTGTCCGATGAAAGTGTTGCGATGTATGGCGTGGAGGCCGGCGGCCACGGGCTGTCGACCAACCAGCACGCGGCGCCATTGACCGCGGGAACGCCGGGCATTTTGCACGGCAACCGAACTTACCTGATGCAGGATGCGGACGGGCAGATTATGCATACACATTCCATCTCAGCTGGCCTGGATTACCCGGGAGTGGGGCCGGAACACGCCTGGTTGAAGGATCTGGGGCGGGTCAACTATGTCGTGGCGGATGATGATGAGGCTCTGCAGGCGTTCCATACATTGACCCGGGTAGAGGGCATTATGCCCGCCCTGGAAAGCAGCCATGCCCTGGCTTATGCCGGGAAGCTGGCGGCCGGGATGACACCGCAGCAGATGATTATCGTCAATTTGTCCGG
>PVMS01035873.1_pt1 | contig 31663 bp, 40 predicted proteins | sample 1853461 | NCBI WGS metagenome assembly PVMS01 (sample SAMN08582032, study PRJNA380276) | Marine sediment metagenome, whole genome shotgun sequencing project. | isolation source: ocean sediment barecode stripped | collected 2017
ACCCCATAGGGGTGCAGTACAAATCGCCGACAAACATGCTGAAATGTTGAATGATTGACTGGCATAGCCAAACACCTCTGACCTGGCCCAGAGGACCAGGCTTTTCAGGACTAAATAAAATATTGAGATAGAGGTTAAGAAGATGCGCAAGAAGACTGTGAATGAACGAAAGAGAGTCTTTCAATTAGTTTTGATCATGGTTACGGCGACGCTGACAGTCGCCGGGATGACGATCTTCACGTTATACGGTGCGGCGTTCAAAGAAGGACGTGCTCGACTGGTGGAAACCGCCCAAAGCCAAGCGCGTCTTATGGAAGCAATCGCTCGGTTTGACACTGTATACAGCACAGATTATCCAAGAGGGGCAGAAGAAGCTACCTTGAGTCAGATCATCGACGCCCATAAGCACTACGAGGGATTTGGGGAAACGGGAGAGTTTACACTCGCGAAGCGCGAAGGCGATTATATTGTGTTCCTGCTCAGTCACCGTCACTTTGACCTTGAGAGCCCAAAGCCGGTCCCGTTCGATTCAGATATAGCTGAACCGATGCGCCGGGCGTTGTCGGGATTCTCGGGCACAGTGGTCGGACCTGACTATCGGGGAGAGTCCGTTCTCGCGGCGTATGAGCCAGTAGCAGAGTTGGACCAGGGCATTGTGGCCAAGATCGATTTATCTGAGATACGCGCTCCGTTCCTGAAAGCTGGAGCGGTGGCTGTGAGCTTTGCTATATTGGTTGTTATAGCCGGAGCAGGTTTGTTCCTTCGGGTCTCCAACCCGATAATTAGACGCCTTGAGGAACACTCGCAGCAATTAGAAGAAACCGTGGAGGCTTTACGGGAAAGCGAAGAAAAATATCGTTCAATGATGGAAGCTATGACGGATCCTGTGTATATTTGCTCGCCAGACTTCCGTGTAGCGTATATGAACCCAGCCATGGTCCAGAGGACCGGACGCAACGCTATAGGGGATCCCTGTTACAAGGTGATAAACGACCTTGACGAAAAATGTCCGGGGTGTGTTCACGAAGAGATACAACAAGGTGAGCGTGCCGAGACTGAAATAGTAAGTCCAAGAGATGGTCGTTTCTACCATGTTTCCCACTCGCCTATATTTCACGTTGATAGTTCCATCTCAAAGATGACCATTTTCAGAGATATCACAGAGCAGAAGCAGGCTGAGAAAGAACTAAATATCGAAAGGGACAACCTCCTTAATATTTTCAACTCCATGCAAGACGGGGTTTACATCGTAACCCAACAGTATGACATAGAGTTTGTAAACATAGTTCTTGAGAGAGAATTTGGCCCCCCTGAAAAGAAGAAGTGTTATGAATATTTTCACGCGAGAAAGAAGGTCTGTCCATGGTGCAAGAATCCAGATATTTTCGCAGGGAGAACAGTTCGGTGGGAATGGTATTCACCAAAGAACAAAAAAACCTACGACCTCATAGACACACCGCTGACAAATCCCGACGGCAGTGTATCCAAGTTGGAAATATTCCGTGACATCACTGAATACAAGAGGATGGAGGCGGAGCTGAGAACAGCTCACGACGAATTGGAACGACGTGTGGAAGAACGCACTGCTGAATTAGTTAGAGCAAACGAGCGCCTTAAGCACGAAATACAGGAGCGAAACCGTGTCCAACTGGCCTTGGAGGAGAGCGAAAAACATTACAGAGAGTTGTGGGATAATGCGCCCGCAGCTTATCATATGCTTGATGCGGAAGGCATAATCAAACAGGTGAATCAAACCGAACTGGATATGCTTGGTTATACGAGAGACGAGATGTTGGGAAAGCCTATCTTCGAATTTGTAATGCCAGAACAACGAGATGACGCAGAACAAAGATTTCGACTCAAACTGACTGGTAAGGAGATTCCAAAACAGGATAACAGAACGTATATGAAGAAAGATGGCTCAGAGATGAATGTGTCTATTGATGACATATTGGAAAGGGACACAGATGGCAAAGTTGTGGGTGTTCGAACAACCATGGTCGACATAACTGACCTCAAACGGGCACAAGAAGAGCTTCGGCATCTCTCAGCCCAGCTCCTTGAGGTCCAGGAAAATGAAAGGAAAAAGCTTTCTCGGGATCTTCATGATAGCACTGGGCAGCTGCTGGCAGCCCTCAGGTTCGGCATGGAAAATGCCCTTGACAGAATGCGTCATGGCACGATCGGGGAAAGCGTTGAGTTGTTGGAAACCGTTATCCCTTTAGCCCAACAGGCCAGTGATGAGGTCCGAAGAATTCACACAGACTTGCGGCCTTCGCTGATAGACGATTTGGGCATTGTGGCGACTATTTCTTGGTTTTGCCGGGAATTTGAAACCCTCCATGCGAGTGTCCGGATAGAACAAATGATTCTCACGGACGAGAAAGAGGTGCCTGAGCCTTTGAAGATTGTTATCTTCAGGATCTTGCAGGAAGCTCTTAACAATGTCGCCAAATACGGCAAAGCAGGTCGCGTGCGTGTTTCCTTAAGGCAAAAGGACGGCAAACTGGAATTGGCCATAGAGGACAACGGCCAAGGATTCGATGTTGAATATGTGCGTTCTGAGAAAAATGCTGACAGAGGTGTGGGCCTCACCAGCATGAAGGAGCGCGCTGAGCTTTCCGGCGGGTCATTTTCAATCGAATCCAAGAAAGGAGCAGGAACCACGGTCCGGGCGTCATGGCCAGACGGGAGTGAAGAGTCTATTTCGTGACCAGCCCTTTTTCTATGGCTAAGGCTGTCAATGCAGAGGCATTATGGAGGTCCAACTTCTGCATCAGATTCGCCCGGTGCTTCTCTACGGTTTTAACACTGACACAAAGGTAGTCGGCAATCTCCCTGTTCCTATATCCCTCGGCGATCAATTTCAGGACCTGTCGCTCGCGCCGCGTTAGGGTATCCCACGACGAACTAGGTTTTACGCGCTTTTTTCCGTCCAAATACCCCTGTATGACTCTCTCTGAAACACCCGGACTGAGATAGGACTTGCCATCCAACACGGTCTCGATGGCCATCATCAGTTGAGAGCGGGTGGCATCCTTTAAGACGTATCCGTCGGCACCGGCCTCAAGGGCTGCAAGCACGTATTCCTCTTCCTTGTGAACGGTCAAAGCCACTATCTTTATCTCTGGGCATCGGTTTTTTATCTCTCGGATGGCGTCCACTCCGTTCGTTCTGGGCATCGACAGATCCACGAGCATAAGGTCCGGCGAAAGTTCTTCGGCGCGCCGGATCGCGTCTTTTCCGTCTTCAGCCTCCCCGACAACCTCAAAATCCGGACTAGAAGATATCAGAGCCCGCAGTCCTTCTCTGAGTATTGTGTAATCTTCAGCGATAACGATTTTCTTCTTCTTGGACATAATCGAATCGAATGCCGGAAAGACCGTAATCAAAAAGAACCCACCCAGAAGGCCCTGCCGTATAACCTCACTCTGGGCTGTTGCCCCATATATGCTCATTGAAAATACTGTCAAATACCACCATAAATACAGTGTATACCCCATTTACCATGTTGATGTCGTCCGGTAAAGAATAAACTGAAAATCTAATAATGCGATTGAAACTATCTCCGGTGCCCATAAATTCCGATAGATCGAGATAAATAGGGACGGGGAAGGCTTTTGATGTTGAAGTTCGAATGAATCGATGTCCGCACAGGCAGGTGGGCTTTTGGGAGAAATGAAAAGGTTTAAGACATTAATCGTCGAGGACAATACCATTTTTAGGGAATCGCTCAAAGCGACCTTGGGGACGGAATTTCCCCTCATGATCATTGAGGAGGCAGCAGATGGAAAGGTGGCTTTGGAGAAGGTCATCACCTTTCAGCCAGACCTGATCTTTATGGACATCAAGTTGCCAGGGGAAAGCGGCCTCGACCTGACAAGAAAAATAAAAGCAGACGATACCGGCATCGTCATCATCATCCTAACAAGTTATGACCTGCCGGAATACCGAGAGGCCGGCCTGCAGTATGGTGCCGATCATTTTGTCTCAAAAGGCTCATCCACCAGGGAAGAGATTCTGGAACTGGTCCGATCCGTTTCGTCAAACTCGGGGCTTGATTTGCCTGATCCCGAAGGGAATGGCGATTCGTCAATGACCTGAGAAAACAGGGAGACACCGTGGCAAATGTTCTGATTATAGATGATCAACCGTGCGTTCGAGAGCTCATCTCGGAAGAACTCATTTGTGTGGGCCATCAGGTCACGGGTGTGGGTGGTGCCGAGTCACTCATGGTGCACCTCAGATCTAAACACTTTGATCTGGTGTTGCTTGATCTGTATCTGGACGGCCCCAACGGTTTCGAATTGTTGGGCGATATCAAACGGGAATATCCTGATCTACCTGTCATTATTGTAACCGCTTATGACAACTTCGAGGATGACCCGCGACTCTCTGGGGCCTCCGGCTATGTCGTCAAGAGTACTGATCTCAGCGAACTCAAACAAAAAGTAGCTGATGTCATACGGAAGAGAGCGGCCGGTCAGGTGAGGATGGAGGATTGGCCACATCTTCGCCAAGTGCGCCTGGTGCGAGCACTTCAGCCCCAGTAAGGCCCGAGAAATTACAGGATGATAGCGTCGATTCAGGAGAGCCTTATGGAACCAAAACTAAAACCTCTTCACAGGCCGGGAAGCAAGAACATATACTGTCCCTTTTACGGGAATTGCCTCGACTACGCTGCAAAAAGTCACTGGGAATCTTGGGATTGTTCTGAGTGTCCGCATAAAGAGAAACGTCAGCCAATAAGAACAGACCTAATCACAGATGGATTTGGCGCGTATTGTGAGTTGCCGTCAGGGGTCTATAGGCACGTCGGAGACAGATTCAATGTCGTATAGACGTTCAGGACAACATTGGAACTCTGGTCGGTGCCGACCTATCCTGATCTACAGGTAATAATGGATTGCTTTTTCAGTTCAGTTTCGAGAATTGGTTACTCTATCTCCATGAAGAGGTAGTCGGCCCAGACCGACTGCTTTCCTCCTATCCAAGCCCAGGCAGACATTTTTTTGACACATGCTTGACAAAGCGGACGGTGAGGTAAATAATTGACTCGATAATAATTATCATTCCTATTCCAGGGAACAGGAATTCCCATGTCGAATACCGATTTCAGACTTACCCCTCAACGAAAAGTCATCCTCGAAGAGCTCATGGAAACGGATTCCCACCTGACGGCGGCCGAGGTCTATGAGCTTGTGCGTGCCCGACTGCCGCGAATCAGCCTTGGCACAGTGTACCGGAATCTCGAAACTCTTTCGCAGTTGGGGATGATACAGAAGCTGGAGGTTGGAGGTACTCAGAAGCGTTTCGACGGAAAAACAAACATTCACTATCATGTCCGGTGCCTGAGCTGCGGCCGTGTTGACGACGCACCCATAGAACCCCAAACATCACTGGAAGAGGCCATAGAAGGTTTGACTGATTACGAGATCATCGGGCATAGGCTGGAGTTTGTCGGCTTGTGCCTCAAATGTGGAAAACAAGCTGGGGGAGAGGCTCAAACAAGGGGTTAAGACAAACCCCTGAGAGAGAAGTAGGAGGTGCTAAAATGGCGGAAAGACTTCAAGTGTTCAAATGCGACGAGTGTGGGCAAATTGTCGAGGTCCTCCATGAGGGCCAGGGCGAGCTTGTATGTTGTAAAGAGCCCATGAAGCTCCTTGTGGAAGGATCGGTCGACGCTGCCCTTGAGAAACATGTGCCTGTCATAGAAAAGATCGCGGGGGGCATTAAGGTAAAGGTCGGCAGTGTTCCTCATCCCATGGAGGAAGAACATTATATTGAGTGGATTGAAATCATCGCAGACGGCAAGGCTTATCGCCAGTTCTTGAAGCCGGGAGAGGTGCCTGAAGCCACATTCAATATCGATGCCGAACAAGTCACGGCCCGTGAATACTGCAACCTGCATGGACTGTGGAAGGGATAATGGTCATACTGAATCGTGTGATAGGCGGGCGGGGCATTACCATGCTTATTACAGCGGGTCAGGATTGATCGGACTCGAGTCGGACGAAAGGAGACCAGATATGTCAGATGGCCAGGATAGATCTTTGCAGATGCTTTCCACGGCATTAGAGTTGGAAAAGAAAGGAAAAAACTTTTATGATAAGGCCCTTTCAACCTGCCATAACGCGGTGGGCAGAGAAATCTTTCGGATGCTCATGAAGGATGAGATCATGCATATGGATCGCATCCAGAAGATCTACGAGTCATTGAAAGCTGGTGAAACCTGGTCTGACGAGTGGAAGTCAATCAAGCCGGACCATAAGGATCTCGGAGTGCTCTTTAGGGAGATGGTGTCCACCCACGGAAAAGACATCACCGCGAAAACGAGCGACCTAGAAGCACTTGATGTGGGCATCGATCTAGAATTGCGGGCCATTGCCTTCTATCAAGGACACCTTTCCAAGGCCGACGATTCCCTGGAGCGGGAATTCCTTGAGCAGATTATCACGGAGGAGAAGGGTCACCATGCCGCCCTGTCCGATATGAAGCTGTACCTTTCTAATCCGGCAGCATGGTTTGGCGAGCAAGAGCACCAGGGGCTTGACGGGGCTTAATCAGACACATTGGGACATGGGATGAGAGATAGCACGTTGAACATCCTCATCGGCGGCGAAGCAGGCCAAGGGTTGGTCACGGTCGGATATCTCCTGGCCAAAAGCCTTGTGCGAAAGGGCTATTCCATCGTCGTGACTCAGAGCTACCAGTCTCGGATTAGGGGCGGACATAACACCTTTGCGATCCGCGTAAGTGTCGATGAAGTGATCGCTCCAAAGGAGTCGGTGGACCTTCTTGTGGCTCTCGACGCAGACACGGTCAGTTTACACAGGAAAGATCTCTCGGCTGACGGTCTTATTGTCCTCGATAGTGCTTTTGACGTTGATGGTGACACCCTACTGAAAGTCCCTTTCAGGGAATTGGCTCAGGCCAGGTTTTCAAATATCGCCGCCCTCGGTGTAGTTGGTTCGCTTGTTGGTCTGGACGAAGCATTGATGGCGACGGCGTTGGATGATTTCTTCGGCAAAAAGAAACCTCAGGTCGCTGAAGAAAACAGACGTGCACTTGCAGCAGCCGTGGAGTGGGCAGCCGAACAAGTCACAGAGAGTTTCAAACTCCCCACCATTGCCAATCCCCCCGAGTGCTTGATGATGAACGGAAACGAGGCCATCGCTCTTGGGGCCCTTTCCGCAGGCTTGAAATTCTGTGCCTTCTATCCGATGACCCCTTCGACATCTATCGTTCTTAACCTTGCGGCCCAGGCCCGGAGAATGGGCCTGATAGTAGAACAGGCAGAAGACGAGATTGCAGCTATTAATATGGCAATAGGGGCCTCGTTTGCCGGTGCACCAAGCATGGTTGCGACGTCCGGGGGCGGATTTGCCCTCATGGTAGAAGGAGTCAGCCTTGCAGCAATGACCGAGACCCCCTTGGTCATCGTAGTGGCACAGCGCCCTGGCCCTGCTACCGGCCTGCCTACACGGACCGAGCAGGCCGACCTGGAGCTTGTTCTTCATTCCGGGCACGGTGAGTTTCCCAGGGCCATCTTTGCACCGGGAACCGTAGAAGAATGCTTTCACCTGACCACAGGAGCATTTAGGCTTGCAGAGGAATGTCAAGGCCCCATCTTTCTCTTGACAGACCAGTTTCTTGCCGACTCTTACCGTGCTGTGGCGGCCTCTGATATAGAAAGTTCGCCGCCCTTGACCATCAGTCTTAGTTCCCAGGACATCGGGGCAATCCCGTACAAACGATTTGCCATTACCGAAAGTGGAATATCGCCTCGACTTTTTCCCGGAATGAGTGAACATCTTGTGGTAGCTGACAGCGATGAACATACAGAGGATGGGCACATCACAGAAGATCTTTCGGTGCGAACCAGCATGGTTGAGAAAAGGCTGAAAAAGGGGGATTGGATCAAATCGAAGGTCATCCCACCGGATATACAAGGGGAGGAGGAGCCTGACGTGCTGCTGATTTCATGGGGGTCGAGCAAGGGGGCGGTACAGGAGGCAGCCTCTATTTTGAGATCCAATGGAGAGAAGGTGGCGACACTCCATTTCTCGCAGGTGTGGCCTCTTGTGCCGGGGCACTTCATGAAACAATTTGAACAGGCACGTGAGGTAGTCTCCATAGAGGGAAACGCCTCTGGGCAACTGGCTCGGCTGATTCGTCGCGAGACAGGATTTCATATAAAGAAACAGGTGCTTCGATATGATGGATTACCGCCGACACCGGAGTCAATCCTCAGGGGTTTGGGCTGATGACAGGAGTCGACAGCAAGGATAAAATGGTCACTATTGAAGATTATGGAGACTACGAAACAGCCTGGTGCCCGGGCTGTGGAAATTTCTCTATTCTAAAGGCGGTCAAGCAGGCACTGGTGGCGAGCCAACTAAAACCCCACGAGGTACTCTTTGTCTCTGGGATCGGTCAGGCCGCTAAGTCGCCCCATTACTTGAATGCCAATCTCTTCAACGGCCTTCATGGGCGGTCACTTCCCGTGGCCACTGGCGCCAAACTGGCCAACCCAAAGCTGACCGTCATCGTGGAAAGCGGGGACGGTTGTAACTACGGAGAAGGGGGAAACCACTTTCTGGCAGCTGTGCGCCGCAACATCGACGTGACGCTGTTAGTTCACGACAATCAAGTGTATGGACTTACCAAAGGCCAGGCTAGCCCCACCACTCAGGAGGGCTTTGTGACAAAGGCCCAGCCAGAGGGGGTAATCTCTTCGCCTTTTAACCCAATGGCAGTGGCCGTTGCCATGCAGGCCGGTTTTGTGGCCCGTGGTTTTTCCGGCTCAATCGATCATCTATCGGAGTTAATCCAGCAGGGGATAGCCCATCGCGGCCTCGCTCTCGTTGACGTGCTGCAGCCGTGTATCTCTTTCAACAAGGTCAACACCTTTGCGTGGTACAAGGATCGATGCAAACCCTTGCCTCCGACACACGACACCACAGACTGGGAGAAAGCGATGAAGGTGGCTCGTCAGTGGGGAGACGAGATCCCGATCGGAATCATATACCGGAATGAACGGCCATCCTTTGACGAGCAATTCCCCGTCCTTGATCAGGGCCCCTTGGTTGGACGGGATGTGGATCAGGAAACGCTCAAAATAATCTTGGAAGGATATGTATAAGACGAAAGCAGGGACGTGAGCCAGGATGGGTATGCCATGAAAAAGTATGTATTTGCCGTGTTAATGGTATTTCTTTGCACTCAGGTGGCCTTTGGGGCCAGCGGACGAATCAGTGACGAGACCAAGATTTGTATTGAATGCCACTCGTCAGTAAACCCCGGGATTGTGGCTGGCTGGCAGAAAGGCCGCATGGCCAAAGTTACGCCAAAGGCGGCAAGAAGTATGATCTTAAGAAAGCGGCGGGTTTCCTTCGAGACAGTCCCGGACAGACTGGCCCGTGTCGTTGTCGGTTGTGCCGAGTGTCATACCATGAACGCCGACAAGCATCGGGATACCTTTGAGCATTATGGCTACAAGGTCCATGTCGTGGTGACGCCCGAGGATTGCGCTACCTGTCATCCCGTCGAGGTGGGCCAGTATGGCAAGAATCTTATGTCGCACGCGTACGGAAACCTAAAGAATAATTCTGTTTACCTAGGGCTGGTCAACTCAACTATTGGCATTCAGTCCTTTTCGGATATGAAGTTATCTTTGGAGCCACCCGATGAAGAAACACATGCTGATGCCTGTTTTTACTGCCATGGCACAGTCGTTGAAGTCAAAGGTACGGAAACCAGAAACACAACCAAAGGCGAGCTGACATTTCCCGTTCTTACTGGCTGGCCTAATCATGGTGTTGGACGAATCAATCCGGACGGGAGCAAGGGCTCCTGTACACCTTGCCATGCGCGACACCAGTTCTCCATTGAAATGGCCAGAAAACCTTCCACCTGCTCAGAATGTCATAAGGGACCAGATGTCCCGGGATATCAGGTCTATAAAGTGAGTAAACACGGAAACATATATTCTGCTCTCGGCAAGAAATGGAATTTCAACGCCGTCCCCTGGACCGTGGGAAAAGATTTCACCGCACCCACGTGCGCAGCCTGCCACGTGAGTCTCGTAGTCTCTGAAGAAGGCAAGGTTATAGCGGAACGGACCCACCAGATGAATGATCGAATCTCCTGGAGGATATTGGGGTTGATTTATGCCCATCCTCATCCAGAATCTCCGGATACCACGGTGATCAGAAACAAAGCCGGATTGCCTTTGCCGACGGAACTGACCGGAGAACCGGTCGCCAAATACCTTATTAACGCAGAGGAGCAGGATCAGAGGGAAAAGGCCATGCAGCAGGTCTGTCTTGCCTGTCACAGCAGTGGGTGGGTGAATGGGCACTTTGCGCGATTCGAGAACACCATCAGGACAACCAACTCAATGACCCTCACCGCCACAAAGATACTCCTTTCTGCCTGGGAGAAAGGGGCGGCCAAAGGACTTGCCCAGGCGGACAGCATCTTCAACGAGGCTATTGAGAAGAAGTGGGTAGAACACTGGCTCTTCTTTGCCAACACGACCCGATATGCCTCTGCCATGATGGGAGCCGATTATGGTTCTTTTGCCAACGGTCGATGGTACATGTCCAAGAACGTCCAAGAAATGGCGGATTGGTTGGAGTTTAAACTAGAAGCAAAGGAGTAAGATGCATAGGCAAATGCCGTCGCGGTCTTTCATATCCAGGAACAGAGTAAGGGGGAAGTCATGAAAAGAATCTCCATTCACCGGTTTGTGGCCATTGCCGTCTTTGTTCTTATCTGTAATTCTAACCTTGCTTTAGCCACATCACCGCCAAAAAAAGGGGGTGTGCTGCCGGAAATAAACCTTCCCGCGCCTGATAACCCATTGCATAGAAGTTACCTGGGCCTCTCGGGCGATGGCCTGTTTCAAATACCGCAGATAAAGGCCAAGGCGGTAATTATTCAAATTTTCAGCATGTACTGACCTCATTGTCAGCGAGAGGCGTTCCGGGTGAACGAGCTGTATCAACTTATGGAGAAAGACCCTGACGTGAAAGGCAGAGTCAAGCTGATAGGTATCGGAGCCGGCAATAGTCCGTTCGAAGTTGAGATATTCCGAAAGAACTACAATATCCCATTTCCCCTTTTTCCGGATGGGAGTTTTTCGATCCATAAGAGTATTGGAGAGGTTAGGACCCCATACTTCATAGGTATCAAAATCAAGAATGACGGAACTCATGAAGTCTTCTATTCAAAGCTTGGTGGCTTCAAAAAGGCCGATGACTTCTTGCAGTTGATGCTCAAGTCGTCTGGATTAAAATAGGAGGTATCCATGAAAAATAAGGTACGTCTCATTTCGATATTGGGACTAACTCTGTTTTTTTGCTTGAGCCATAGTGCCTATGGAGGTTCTTATGGAGGTTCCAGAGCCTTCAAGGGCAACATTTATGATCCAGGAATGCTCAAACCCGCAGACAGTGTTTTGAAAGTAAAAGTGGGGGATCCAGCGCCTGACTTCACTCTTCCAACCGTTTCAGGGGAAGAGGTTTCTCTCGGCCAGTACTTGGGAAAGAAGAATGTGGTCCTCTCCTTTGTCCCTGCAGCATGGACGCCCGTCTGCTCTGATCAGTGGCCCGGGTACAATATTGTGAAGGATATTTTTGATGCCAACGATGCTGTCCTTCTGGGCATCACGGTTGACAACATTCCCACCCTGTTTGCATGGACCAACCAAATGGTCACCGGTGGCAGCAAGCTGTGGTTCCCGGTGCTGTCTGACTTCTGGCCCCACGGAGCAGCGGCCGACAGATACGGGGTTCTGCGCTCAAATGGGGTATCAGAAAGAGCGCTCTTTGTTATCGATAAAGGTGGTATCATTCGTTATATCGACGTGCACGATATCAACGAAAGGCCCAGGCTCGAGGTGCTCGTCAGAGAACTAGAAAAGCTCCAAGGAGTCCATCATTCGAAGTGATTAAGACCACGTCTCTTCGGGCTCCAGTCGCTATTGGGCCGATTATGTCTCTCCCGGGCAATCAAACCCCACACGAGAAAACTGGACAGTTTATGAATGATCGCTTTTGAGGGGAAGAGATCCAAGAGGAAATATACGGTAGAGGCGGAATGTCCGGAATGCGGTTATGGTGACATCATATTCCTGGGCCCAGAGAAGTTTCGCGAAGAGTTTACAGGCGAAGAAGAAATTGATGTTCTTTGTCCTATCTGTGGAACCAAGCATGTTGGGAAATTGCACAAAGGGTAAGAGGTGAGTTATGGAGTGCAAAGAAAAAGACTATTTTGCCGCGCTTTATGACGTGGCCCGGGTTATCAACTCTTCATTGGATCCGTGTCGGGTCTTGGAAGAGATTGTCAAGACTCTCATTAAGGCTATGGATGTCAAGGCATGCTCGCTTCGACTTCTGGACGCACGAAGGAACCACCTTCTCTTTGGGGCAGTCTGCGGACTGTCCGCAGGTTGTATGTGTGAAGGTCCTATTTCGGTCCAAGAGAGCGGGCTCGACCAGGAAGTCCTCAAAGGCAAGGTCATCCACCTCGAGGATGTCCGGACTGACACAGATCTCAAGGGCCGGGCTAAGTCAGAGGGAGTCGAGTCCGTAGTTGCCGCTCCGCTGATGGTCGGGAACAAGGTGACAGGGGTCTTGAAGTTTTACGCTGCCACAACACTTGAATGGGGCGAGCAGGATATGAAGTTCATAGAAGCAGTGGCGAACTTAAGTGCCATTGCCTTGGAAAACGCCAGGTTACATGAGGCATTGCAGACCGATTATGACTTGATGATCGCTCATGAGTATCGCCTAGACGACAATTAGTTGAAGGAGGAATTATGGTTCGCCTCGGTATTAACGGTTTCGGCCGTATTGGCCGCCAGGTTCTTAAGGCGGTCCTGGAAAGGCATCCCAAAGCCCTTCGGGTCGTAGCAATTAACGATCTTTTTGACGTGGAAACCAACACCCACCTATTCAAGTACGATTCTAACTACGGTCGTTTTGAAGGAAAAGTGGAGATCCAGAAAGATGGCTTTGCGATAAACGGACGACCCATAAAAAACTTCGCCATGCGAGATCCCGCGGAAATCCCCTGGGACGATGTGGGCGTGGATATTGTTGTCGAGAGCACAGGTCTCTTTGTTACCGGGCCCAAGGCCTCAGCCCACCTCATGGCCGGGGCCAAGAAGGTCATCATCAGCGCCCCAGCCAAGGAGGAGGACTTGACGGTGGTCATGGGAGTAAACCACAGGGCCTACCGCCCCAAGAAACACCACGTAGTCTCAAACGCCTCCTGCACCACTAACTGCCTGGCTCCGCCGGCTTTCGTGGTTCACAAGGCCTTCGGCATAGAAAAGGCCCTTATGACAACCGTGCACTCCTACACCACAGACCAGCGTATCCTGGATCTGTCTCACAAGGACCTGCGCCGGGCCCGGGCAGCGGGCCTGAATATCATCCCCACCACCACAGGGGCGGCCAAGGCCATGGCCCTGGTTGTGCCTGACTTGGCTGGCCGTTTTGACGGGTACTCACTACGGGTGCCTACCCCGACCGTGTCTGTGGTCGATTTTGTGGCCGTGTTGAAGAAAAAGACGGATACAAAGGGGTTGCGGGCCGTTTTGAAGAGGGCGGCCAGGACCTCATTCAAAGGAATCATGGCGTGTGAGGAAGAAAGACTGGTCTCAATGGATTTTAAAGGTGACCCCCACTCCTCCATCATAGACATGGAGTTCACACAGGTCCTGCAAGGAAACATGGCCAAGGTAGTGGCTTGGTACGATAACGAGTGGGGCTATTCCTGCCGGGTAGCTGATTTAGCACATTATATGGCTTCCAAAGGCTTCTGAGACACAACACTAGCAGCCCCCCGTACCGGTTTGAATAGAAAAAGCAGGGGGTATTGCATCAGGGGGTTATGATGACCACTCCACAACACTGTCCTGGTTTTCAACAGTTTAAACATTTGCAGTCATTCGTCTGCAAATGTCCCGACTGTGGCAAGGAAAGAGAGATCTTTTCAGACGAGTTTGACAAAAAACATGCCTGCAAAGGGTGCGGTAAAGAGATTGACTTTACACAGTGTACTCTGGATAGTGAAGCGTAAAATAAGGTTCCCCTTTTGGTTATCGGTTTTTCTCGTAACTTATTGCTCAGGAGGTCATGTGTACGCGGCTGATGCAAAACCAGGAATGACTCCGAATCGTTTGATACACGAAAAGAGTCCCTACCTTCTCCAGCATGCGCAAAATCCGGTAAACTGGTACCCCTGGATTGAAGAGGCCTTCCAAAAAGCAAAGAAGGAAGACAAACCGATCTTCCTGTCTATTGGCTACGCCACTTGCCACTGGTGCCACGTCATGGCACACGAGTCTTTCGAAGATAAAGATGTTGCTCAGCTTCTGAACAAATATTTTGTCGCCATAAAAGTGGACCGTGAAGAGCGTCCTGATGTAGACAAGATTTACATGCATGTCTGCCAGTCCTTGACAGGACGCGGTGGATGGCCTTTATCCATATTCATGACACCCGATGGCAAACCCTTCTTTGCCGGCACCTATTTCCCAAAGTCCAAGAGAATGGGGATGCCGGGGTTTATAGATGTTCTGGAGCAGATTGCTGCCATGTGGCAACAGGACCGAGCAAGCATTCTTAAGTCGAGCGAGGCGATCACAGCCGCCATTCAGCCCAGAGAGGATTCGGATCCATCGGCTCCTCCTCTGAGCATTGAGACGTTAAAAAAGGGTTACATACAGCTTGCACGAACCTTTGATCCCAGTTGGGGGGGATTTGGAACTGCGCCGAAATTTCCAACACCCCACCACCTCACCTACCTTCTGAGATGGCACAAGCGAAACAGCGACTTAGAGGCCCTGGAAATGGCGGAAAAGACCCTGGATGCCATGAGAAGAGGGGGTATGTTCGATCAAATCGGTTTCGGGTTCCACCGCTATTCAGTGGATGAGAAGTGGCTGGTTCCCCATTTCGAAAAGATGCTTTACGATCAGGCCTTGCTATCGCTGGCATATACTGAGGCGTATCAGGTGACGGGAAAGGCCGAGTTCGCCCAAGTGGCCCGCGAGATATTTACCTATGTGCTGCGGGACATGACGGCCCCAGAGGGCGGATTCTATTCCGCAGAAGACGCGGACAGTGAAGGCGAAGAGGGCCTCTTCTATGTTTGGACACCTAAGGAGGTCAAGGAACACCTGGGAAAAGAGACAGGTGGCCTCTACTGCCGCTTCTATGGAATCACTGAGGAGGGAAATTTTGAAGGGGGCCAAAGCATTCCCCACATGCGTATCCCCCTCCAGGCCTTCGCAAAAAAAGAGGGCATGGACCCGACAAAACTTGAGACAATACTGAAGGATGCCGGGAAGGTACTCTTCGATCTTCGCAACAAACGGGTGCATCCCCTTAAGGACGATAAGATTCTAACCTCCTGGAACGGTCTTATGATCGCGGCCTTTGCAAAAGGATACGAGGCCTTTGGTAACGAGGCTTATGCGGAAGCAGCCAAAAGGGCCGCCGGCTTCATCTTGCAGAATCTCAGGACAGCCGATGGAAGACTGCTTCGCCGCTATAGGCATGGGGATGCTGCCTACCCTGGCTACCTGGATGACTATGCCTTTTTGGTGTGGGGCTTGATCGAGTTGTATGAGGCTACGTTTGAGGTTTCCTATCTTGAGGAGGCCGTTGCCCTGAATAAGGCAATGATAGACATCTTCTGGGATAAGCAAGGCGGGGGACTTTTTTTCACGGGAAAAGGCAACGAACCACTCATCACACAAAGCAAAGAAATCCATGACGGTGCCCTTCCTTCAGGCAACTCGGTTGCCGTCCTGAACTTTCTGCGACTGGGCCGCATGACAGGAAATATAGGACTGGAGGAAAAGGCTGAAGAACTGACAAGGGCTTTCTCCAGACAGGTTCAGGACCAGCCTATGGCTTATACCCAACTGCTGAACGCCCTTGATTTCATGATTGGTCCCGGCCGGGAAATTGTCATTGCCGGAGACCCTGCCCTGGAGACGACGCAGGCGATGATTAAAGCCGTCCACACACGGTTCCTGCCGAATAAGGTTTTGCTCCTTCGATCTCAAGGGCCAGCGGGCGAGAGACTCGTTTCCTTGTCACCGTTTGTGGAAGCCATGCGCCCCGTAAACGGGCAACCCACGGCTTATGTCTGCGAGCAGTATGCGTGTAAAACACCTGCAAAGAATGTGGAGCAATTAGAGTCAATCCTTAATTGACCGGCTCGCTCCCATTGACCCCGTCCTTCAGGCCGGGGTCAATAGGAGCTATATGAAAATGTTTATTTTCCTTACCGGGGCGCGAAGCACTGGCGCAAGCCAGAACCCCCGCCCTGAAGGGCGGGGAAGCTTCACTCTTACGAGGATATTTCACGAAAACGGCAATAGGACGTCTTACAACTTACATAGAGGATCAAATGAAGAGAACAGTAATGACTGCAGGGCTTCTAATAGTTGTGGCTTCTTTTCTGTCAGGTTCCCTGACCCATGCGGGTATGCCAGGGCCGAACCAGGCTGATCTATGGCATTACATTACAAAGGTCTCTCCGTATAAAGAATGGTCATTCTGGCCCGACCATCAAGGGATACAACCGGGCCGCGCACCTCATGGCCCCTTACACAGGGTCTACGTGAATGATCGCGCATTGAACTCACTCAGGCCTCCAGTTCAGTATGGAGCGATTCAGGTAAAAGAGAGCTATAACAAAGCCGAAAAACTCATGGCTATAACTGTCATGTACAAGGTCCCCGAATACAATCCCAAAGACGGAGACTGGTTCTGGGCAAAATATACGCCCAAAGGCAAGGCAAAGCCTTTTGGCAAACCCGCAGGCTGCATCGGCTGCCACGGAACGCGAGTCAAGAACGACTTCATCCTGGTCCACGATTTTAGGTAGACCCGAATTTCAGAAGCCTGATTAACAATTTGCTGTTCTTCACTGTCCTGAGAATCTTGCATGCTTGTTGTTCATCCAGTCATTCAGTCTTGCGCTATCCTGTTGGCCCTGTACGTATTCTATCTAGGGGCACAGCGCTTTCGCACCCTTCATCTGAGACAAAAGGCGGTTTTCAGGTGGAAGCGACATGTGGTTTTGGGAGAGATTGCCCTTGGGCTATTACTTGGTGGAATGATCGGAGGCATCACCATGGTGTATGTTTACTGGCACGCCTTTTTAATAACCGGGACCCATGGTAAAGTCGCCCTTGCGATGGCGACCTTCGTCATCTTCGGCCTCGCCTCCGGTCTATATATGCACCGTAAGAAGAGAGAGCGAAAACTCCTCCCCTTGGTGCACGGTCTGAACAATCTGGCTGTCCTGATTCTTGCCGTGATACAGATTGTGACCGGCTGGTGGGTGTATAGAGCTTTCGTCTTGGGAGAATGACCGTTTTTCATTCTTGAATTTCTCGGTCAGAACCAGAAAGGAGACAATAACAATGAGTAAAACAGAACAGAATCTGCTGGAAGCCTTTGCCGGGGAATCTCAGGCGAACCGGAAGTACCTTGCCTTTGCCAAACAGGCGGATAAAGAGGGGTATCCTCAGGTAGCCAAACTATTCAGAGCCGCGGCTGAGGCCGAGACTGTGCACGCCCATGCCCATTTGCGCGCCCTTGGCCAGGTGAAGAGTACGTCTGAAAATTTGGGGGAAGCGATTGCCGGCGAAACCCATGAGTTCAGAAGTATGTATCCGGCCATGATAGAGACCGCCAAGGAAGAGGGCAACGATATAGCGGAACGGAGCTTTGCATACGCAAACGAGGTTGAGAAGGTTCACGCCGACCTTTACCAGAAAGCCTTGGATAATCTGGATGGTCTTGAAGAAACAGACTACCATGTATGTTCCGTGTGCGGCTATACATGCGAAGGTGAACCGCCTGATAAGTGCCCTGTTTGTGGTAGTGCATCGAAGGCATTCTCCAAGATTGATTGACGTGAAGAAAGAGAAAAGAGGCAGGGTTTCGTGATCGATGCATTTGCCTGGGTCGTTACGATAAGTGAACAGGTTCTAGAGTCAGTACAAAGGAGACTGTTGCCCAAATCATCCAGGATATGGTAAGCCATTGCGGTTCGTGCAACGTTAGCCAAGCTGTTTGGGCAAACAACTCACAGACCTTTACATATGTTGTGACCAGAATGGCAAGAGGGAGGTTGTAAATGGAGAAACAAGCATTGATCGATATGTTGAACAGGGATCTGGCTGATGAGCATGCAGCCATCATACGCTATCTCGTACACGGGTGGATGGAAGGAGAGGACACTCCTCTCGGCTCGAGCCTTATTTCCATCTCCAGGGAGGAGATGTGGCACATGCACTGGCTGGGAATGATCATTGGCCAGCTGGGGGGTGAACCGAACTTTACACCCGCTCCCTATCCCTATGATCCAACCAGCCGGGCGACTATTCTCAAGTCCTACGTGGAGTACGAGGAGAAATTGATCCCTCATTACAACGCAGAAGCAGATAATATGGATGACCCCCATATCAGAAGGGTTCTCCAGAGAGAAGCCTGGGAATCGGCCATCCATGCGAGAAAATTTCAAAGAAAAATGGACAAACTGAGCCCCGAAGAGGCAGCAGGTCTTCCAGGGGAAGAAAGTGAGTTGCCCAAGGACCTACTAGACAAGTTGCAGGCAGCGGTCACAAGCAAATACACTGAAATGTTGCAGCATATCCGAACCTCATGGCTCTTCCAACGGGATGATATCATGGGTTGGAGGATCATGGACCAAGCCATGGAAAAGATGAAACAGCTTGCCCGTTTTGCCGAAGACATTGCAGAAGATGGCATTCCCCCCAAATTCAAACCCGGCAAGATGGACATGAATAATGCCATCGGTGTGGCCCTGAGAAAGGCATTGGAGGACGTCAGTTCCGCCAGGGAACGCCACCTGAAGCTGAAGGAAGACACTGAAGTGAAGAAGCACTCGGGACTTGTTATCAACCTGGGCCTAACCATCCAGCAGGAAGAATATCAGAGAGCGGAACTCGAAGACTGGTCAAAAGACAGGTAGTGCCTATCAATAAATAACGTAACAAGTGTTGGGCACCGGGTAAGTTTCCAATTCACAAATGAGGAATTATGTTGCCGAGCAACGCTTCGCGCCTGATGAGCAAGGCCGCACAAGCCCGCCCGCCTCGCCTGAGCCTTCGCGATGGCGGGCAGGGGTTTTCGTCGAGGCGTACAGATCGTACTCCGCAGACGGCCTCTTCACAAGCCGCAGGCGCAATCCCGCGGAGAACGCCGCTCATCGGAAAAAGGGCCATTTATGGATGGAAACTAGGTAGATAAGGAGAGAAACCATGTTACAAATCGAGGATTTGCAGGTGAAGGTTGGCGACAAGGAAATCCTGAAACACATTGATCTGGAGATTCACCAGGGTGAAACCCATATTCTGTTCGGCCCGAACGGTTCCGGGAAAACATCTTTGCTCATGACTATCATGGGTTACCCACAGTACACGGTCACCGGAGGAAAGATTCTCTTCAAAGGAGAAGATATAACCCATATGCCTATTGATGAACGGGCCCAGCTTGGCATCGGCGTGTCTTACCAGCGCCCCCCGACCATTCATGGCGTGAAGACGAAGCAGATGGTTCAAATCTGCGCCAAAGAAGAGGTGGACGCAGAAGCCTTGGCCGCAAAAGTAAACTTCTCTGAATTTCTTGAACGCGACATCAATGCGGGATTCTCCGGGGGAGAGATCAAGCGCTCCGAATTATTGCAGTTGATGGCGCAGGATGCGGACATATTGCTCTTTGATGAACCAGAGTCTGGTGTGGACCTGGAGAACATTTCCCTCATAGGCAACGCGATCAGTGAGTTGCTTCAACGGGACTTTAAGCTGAACCGTAAAAAGTCCCAGAAGAAGCTTCACGAAGAACGGACCAAGATGGGCCTGATCATCACGCACACCGGGTTCATCTTGGATTATGTGACAGCAGACAAAGGTCAGCTTCTTTACGATGGCGAGTTGACTTGCGCGAGCAACCCCCGCGAAATTTTTACGTGTATCAGCGAAGTTGGATACGAGGAGTGTGTAAGATGCGCGGTCTAGACGAAAAAGCATTACAGGCGAAAGAGAAGAAGGCTGGTCTCGGTCGAGACATCGACCTTAGCGCATACGAGTCCAAGCCGATTCTCCATGATTATGTGGAGGACATTGCCACCCTGTCTGAAGCAGATAAGAGACGAATGATTTTGGCCGGGGTTGATGCTACTGAAACCGACAGGTCAGGTACATACGTACAAAAGGACACGACGGTGATCCACGCCCATTCAAAGCAGGAAGGGCTGGAAGTAATGCCGATAAAAAAGGCCCTGGAAAAGCATGACTGGCTCAAGGATTACTACTGGAAGCTTGTCGGTGTGGACACCGACAAGTATACAGCCACTGCTCAGCTTGACTTGCATGACGGCTATGTCATTAGAGCTCTTCCCGGCAGCAAGGTCATCTATCCGGTCCAGGCGTGTCTCTATCTGGAAAAAAGAGGGCTCAAGTCAGAATGTGCATAACATCATTATTGCCGAAGAAGGCTCGGAGCTTCATATAATCACAGGATGTGCAACCGCTGAACATTTACGGCGAGGACTCCACGTGGGCATCTCTGAATTCTTTGTCAAGAAAGACGCCAAGCTTAGCTTTACCATGATTCACAACTGGGCTGAAGAGATGATGGTCCGGCCCAGATCGGTGGCAAGGGTTGAGGAAGGCGGTCTCTTTCTAAACAACTACATCTGCATGAAACCGGTGAAGTCTCTCCAGATGTATCCCACCACCCATCTAGTTGGAAAGGGTGCGGTGGCACGGTTTTATAGCCTGCTCGTCGGAAGCCCGGGCTCTGAGATGGACGTGGGCGGTCGCATTATCTTGAAAGCGGCGGACACACGAGCCGAGATTGTCGCTCGCGCTATCAGCAATGGCGGAAACATTATTGCTCGCGGGGACCTGGTGGGTGAGGTACCGGGAATCAAGGCCCATCTTGAATGCCGTGGGCTTATATTAAACGGCGGCACTATTCACGCCATACCCGAACTCAATGGTAAAGTAGCTGGGGTGGAAATGTCCCATGAGGCAGCCGTGGGCAAGATCGCCCAGGAGGAAATACTCTACCTCATGTCTCGTGGCCTGAGTGAAGACGACGCGACCGCGACCATTGTGCGAGGTTTTCTGAGTGTCGACATTCCGGGCCTTCCCTCTCAGCTTAAGGCAGAGATCGATCGCGCCGTGGACGAAAGTGATAAAGACATGATGTAGAGCGGTTCTCAAAAATGTGTTCCGTTTTGAACCATGATTAAAAAGATTGTCGTAAATGGAACATATTCTTGAGAATCGCCATTATAGAGACATTCCAGGGGATCCAGCGTGACTATAACCGATGCTTCATTGATCAGGGCCTCTTCGTTCTGGGGGGCCATCTTTTTTTTCCTGGTTCTGGAGCTTTTGGCACCCTATCGCAAGAGCTCTGTCTCCAAGGCAAAACGCTGGATCAATAACATAACCCTTACCGTATTTAACAGCGTGGTCCTTGAACTTGTATTCGCTGGAGCTGTGGTCACGACTGCCGCGTACGTCACAACTCGTCAGTTGGGGGTGCTCAACTTGGTGCAGCTACCCCAGTGGGCCAAGCTCTTTGTCACAGTGGCCTTTATGGACTTTATGCTCTATATCTGGCATCTCCTTAACCATGAAGTTCCCTTGCTCTGGCGATTTCACAGGGTTCACCACTCCGACTTGAACATGGACGTATCCACCGCAACGCGATTTCACATCGGAGAACTAGCCATCTCCGCCATTATTAAGATATCCCTCGTCTTTCTTCTGGGAGCGAGTCTCATGGGCGTGCTGATCTTCGAAAGTGTTCTTGTCCTGTTCGCCCAGTTCCATCATAGCAGCTTGAGGGTGCCCAAGTGGTTTGAGTCGGTGTTCTGGATGCTTTTTGTCCCTCCATCCATGCACCGGATTCACCACTCGGTCATTCTGAAGGAGCGCAACACCAATTACGGCACGATTTTTTCGACCTGGGACCGGTGGCTTGGTACGCTTTTGACCGATGTGGATCAGAGCCGAATACGCATCGGCATAGGGGCCTACCAGCAACCGGATAAGTTGCATTTTCATCATCTGCTTGCAATGCCGATTACGCGGCCAGTCAAGTAATAAGCTTTGAAGTCTCCCTGCGCTGAAGGGCGGACGTTCTGGCTTGCGACGGCACTTCGTGCGCGGGGAACGAGTTGGTCGACTATTTTGGCCACAGAAAAGGAGGCAATATGAAACGTTTTGAATATCAAATCACTCATCATCCGGCAGACACATTCGAAGAAGTGGTGTACTTTTGCACAGAGACTGGGGAGTGTACTCTAGATCGGGTGCCGATGGATCAAACCACAACCCTTGCAGGGATCCTAAACGAACGGGGAGCGCAGGGCTGGGAACTGGTGCAGGTATCCTTTGGTAAAGACGGTATGATGGCTTTTTGGAAACGCAAGGTCAAGGAGGAGTAGCCATGGAAAACGAGATAAAATGGGAAGCGGATATTGATGTGGCCCTATCCCGGGCCGGCTCGGAGAACAGACCGGTTTTACTCGATTTTTACAATCCGGGTTGAATTGGATGTCAACAGATGGCTGCGGTTACGTATCCAGACGCAAAGGTCGTAGGCTTTATCAGTGAGAACATGGTCCCGTTGCAGGTCCTATTCGACGCCCAACCCTTGTCCACAGATTTCAATGTCAAGTGGACACCAACTATTATTACGCTGGATCCTCAAGGCAAAGAGCACCATCGGACAGTGGGCTTTCTTTCCCCAGACGAGCTGATTCCTTCGCTATTGCTGGGCATTGGGAAGTACTATTTTGACACGGATCGATTCGATGAGGCCGGTGAAAACCTCGAAAGGTTGCTGAGAGAACACCCAAAGAGTGATGCCGCGCCAGAGGCCATCTATGTGCTCGGGGTATGCCGATTCAAAAGCACACACGACCCCAAGCCTCTCAAGGCGGCATATGAACAGCTCCAAGCCGAGTACCCCTCGAGCGAGTGGACAAAGCGGGCGTACCCGTATCGGCTTTTATGAGTATAGTGTCCCGTCCCACGAATAAGTTTAGTTACTGATGCTGAAGAGGCTGGACTATTCTGAGTTGGGATGTTATCGCTCAGGCTTCCAGGAGGGGGATACCTTTGGTGAAAACACGGAGGGTTCATGTTGGCAAAGACAACATGGCGCTACTTGAGTGTCCCTACTGCCAAGCTTCCAGAATTGTTGATGCCGCGAGATTTAGAAACCGTGAGGACGCCTTAAAGGTAAGGTGCATATGCCGAAAGACTTTTTCCGTTTCATTTGAATGGAGAGGGTCTCTCCGCAAGGAAACTTGTTGTGACGGCTACTACAGCAAACTACCAGCACGTAAAGAGTGGCACAGGATGCTGGTAAAGGATATCTCCGAGACGGGTATCGGGTTAACAACGCTCACCGCGCACAATCTTAGAGAAGGTGACAAGGTCAAGGTTAAGTTCATGAAGGGCGACAGAAAGTTTTCTGAGATTGAAAAAACTGCGATTGTCAGAAGAGTGGCCAAGGATAACTACGTGGGATGCGAATTCAGCGACGCCGTCTGATCCGAAAAGCCGATGGGCGTTTTTGTTTTATGGAATTGAGGACGTAATAATGGCCGGCAAACCAACTTATGAAGAACTGGAACAAAAGGTCAGGGAGTTGGAGAAGGAATTCGTTGTGCACAAGGCGGCCGAAGATGCACTACGGGAGAGTACACACCGGCTGCAAGTTGCTCATGACCAAGCCCTCGTCTACGCACGGGAACTAAAGGAAGAGATAACTGAGCGTAAGCGGGCAGAGGAGGCACTGCAAGAGGTTCACCATGAACTCGAACGGCGTGTTGAAGATCGCACTACTGAACTGGCTAACACAACACAACAATTGAAGCTTGAACTCACCGAGCGCAGGTGGGCAGAGGAGGCGCTACGCGCCGCGCACGGTGAGCTTGAAATAAAGGCTGCCGAACTTGAAGCAGCTAACGAGGAGCTTTCTCAGTACGATCATGTTGTCGCCCATGTCCTTAAAGCACCTTTGCGGGCTGTCCACAACTACACCGACTTCTTGCGCCAGAGCCTCGAAGAGACCCTGAGTGAAGAACAGCAAGGCTATCTGGACAACATCAACCGTGCAGTCCGTGAAGGTACGGAATTGGTTGATGATCTGCTGGAATTCTCTGTAGTCGGCAGGCAGATCGCACCGACATGCACAATCGACATTGCCGTGTTCTTGCGGGACCTGATAGAGGCTCTTAGCCTGCCCCCCGATGTCGAGGTGGTCACGGGCAATGACGGACTCATTATTGACACTGATCCAGCTCTTCTGAAACATATCTTGCAGCACCTCATCACTAATGCGGTCAAATTCAATCCAAATCCACTAAAACGAGTCGAAATCGGTTGGCTCCCGGCAGGGCAAAGGCAGTATGAAATCTTTGTGCGCGATAACGGCATTGGCATTGAACCTCGTTATCACGAGCAAATATTCCATGTCTTCGAGCGGCTCCACACCAGTGAGGAGTACGAGGGCACTGGTCTGGGTCTTGCTATTGTCAAAAAGGCAATAAGTAAATTGCGTGGCTCCTTCCGGGTAGAATCAAAACCTGGTGAAGGGACCACGTTCTTTGTTACGCTTCCTGAGGCACAACAGGAGAGATAACCAACATAAGGAGCCGAGAAGGCTAAAGGATGGGATCGCTGCCGTGAGAGATGAAGTTGACGTACTCATGAAACAGATTGACGACCTGCACAGAAAGGTGACGGATCATGAAGAAATTTGTCGGATATCTCGGAGCAGAACTTATTGGTACCGAGCCTGGCTCAAATAATCTGGCCGTTTATGATAACGACGAAGAACACCTTAAGCAGCTCCTCCTAACGTTCAAAGGCTTTGTGGAGGGCCTCATCGGTATAGACAAAGTGAGGATCACAATTCAGACTACCCGAAATCCTTCCAGTGTTGACAAGCTGGTGTAAACCAGGTTCAAAGTGATTGGTCATAAACAAAATGATGGATTCTTGGGAGTAATTTAGTAACCTTGGAACTTCACACTCGCTCTTTCTACCACAGCCCGGCATTGACAAAAAATGCAGCCTTTGCTACCAATTAACTGAGTGTCGCGCGAAGAGGTGAAGGGGTTAGTCCAAAGACCAAAAACTCTGTAGCAGGAGGACTCCATGGAATTCTTTATGCTGGCAGAACTTACCGTGCCGCTTCTCCACATTGCCTTGCTTTTGGTACTTAACACTCTGGCGCTCCTTCTCGGCAGAGTGAAACTTGCATTGCTTGTCAATTATCTTTTCGCGCTTTACTGGGGTTACATATTCAATCGTGAGCTTTTAGTCGGTTCCGACCTTGAGAAGCTGGACCACTTTACCATGCTCTATTTCGGACTTGGTGCTGTTATTGTTGTTTTAGCCCTAGCTGGATTTCTGACCCACCGCGATTGATTCTTCCCAGAGCAGATGCCTTATCTCCCCGCAAAGAAAAGAAGCAAGTTTGACCGGCTCGCTCCCCGCGCACGAAGTGCTGCCGCAAGGCAGAACGCCCGTCCTTCAGGGCGGGGAGGCTTCACTTATTCCTCTTGACAAGGCCAGTGCTATTGTTATGCTTGGTCAAACAAAGGATCGTGACAACATTGTTTCCAAACGTTGCTGGGGAAGCAACAAGAAACCTCATGAAAAGGAGGGCATTGAAATGAAGATTCGCAAGGTAAAGAAAAGCCAAAAGGGTCTTTGCAAATGTAAGAATTCTTGCTGATTCTACCATCTGACAAAACCAGACCTGTGGCCGACGGGTCTGGTTTTGTCTTTCCAGGATGGTGTAGCCGAAGATGAATATTAAGAAAACTTCCCTGGTTGAGATTGTTTGCGCTCGGTATTGTTCATACTACAAGCCGAATCAGAAGCAAGGCATGGCCTGTCAGGGATTCAAACTTCTCCAACAATGTTTTGATCAAGACTTTTCCAGCCTGGAACAGTTTCCTCCAAAGAATGACTACGAGTGTAAAGACCGTTATGCTCGTCTCCTCCACCACACCCTGTGCCGACCGTGCGATTTCCTCATTGACGGATGTGATTTCAAAGATCCCAAACACACGGGCCAATCCGCGCCTTGCGGGGGATACATTGCGATAGAACAACTACTCGGGCAGTCGTTTGTAGATGAAGATAAGTTGCTCAAGACGTTAATTTCTGGGGAAGAACACGTTGGCTTGAGCCCGCACTGCGTGCTGCGACACCTGGAAAAGCCATATCTCTATGACTTGACAAAGGACGAGCTCTACGAGTTGGACCAGGCGGGATTTGAGTTCTTGAAGAAATGCACCGGAAGGCGGCGATTGTCAGAACTCAGCCCGGATAAGGATTTCCTCGAAACCTGCCTAAGGGAGGAACTGGTGCTTATTGAGCCGCATCCCCATGAACACCGATCTAATCTCAGACCGTCGCCGATCCCTTCTTTGAGATACCTTGAACTTCAACTTACCAACCGCTGTAACCTGAAATGCAAACATTGCTACCTTGGGGAACCGACCAGGGAAGACCTCCCATTATCTGCGGTATTGTCAGTACTGGAAGAATTTGAAGGCATGCAGGGCCTCAGGGTCCTTTTCTCAGGAGGAGAACCTCTACTATATCCATATCTTGGAGCTTTGAACGAAGCCCTGCCTAGTCATAGAGTTCGAAAGGTTCTTCTCACCAATGGCACGCTTGTCACCGCGAAGAATCATCATGATTGGTGCCACTTTGACGAGATTCAGTTCAGCTTGGATGGTCTCCAAGCCGGGCATGAGAGAATGCGCGGCACGGGAACCTTTGAGCAAACCATGCGTGGGATCGAAGCAGCAGGGGAAAGGGATATGCCTGTTTCCATTGCAACCATGATACATCGCCATAACCTCAGAGAATTCGAAGCGCTGGCCGAATGGATTGATACAACAGAAGTAGTCGAATGGAATATCGATGTCCCTTGTGCAGCGGGCAGGCTGCCCGAGAATGCGGAATTTCTGGTAACCCCTGAGAAAGGAGCCCCTTTCCTGAAATTCGCTACAGGGGGAAGCTATCATGGCTCAGGTGAACCATATGCATGTGGATATCATTTGTGTACGGTAACCCCAGAGGGGGATGTGCTCAAGTGCGGATTCTTTAAGGAAAGGCCGTTGGGTTCATTGAAAGAGGGGCTTGAGACTTCCTGGAAGCGGGCGCGTCCCATTCCGCTAAGTCAGCTCGAATGTGCCTCTTGTCCCCACGTTTTGGATTGTAAAGGCGGGTGTCGATTTCGAGCAGAAAGTCCATTGGGAAAAGACCCGGTTATGTGTGCCCTTTACCGCATGTAAAGGCATGACTAGTGTAGTTTGCAGCAACATGTTCCGTTTTGAACCATTATTAGGAACTGTCAGGGGGTATCTCTTTTTGAAGTCAGGTCACTGATTATTTTGTGACAGGTACCACAACGGCACTGTCTTCTGCACAGTCTTGACCCATTTACAAACAGGCTGCCAAGCGTGTAGGGATGTTGCCGTGTGTCTAGCCTGTAGAGTTCCGTGCATCATGGCTCCAACGAGCGAAGAGGGGGATTGACCCGATTCAAAAAGAGATACCCCCTGGCAGCTTAGAAAGGCTGCCGCAAACGGAACATACTTATGACAATTAGTATAACTGAGTGAGGTGCAGACATGAAAGTCTTTGATGTGAGAGCAGGGGTCGGCGAATCTGGTGAATATATACTAGGAGCTGAGGATACAGGAAGTCATGCCTGCTATCTTATTTATGGTACGATGGGACCCCATGAGAAGGAGAGGCTATTGAAACCGGGGAAGGGTCATGAAGAGCTCATTCTTGCCGTTAAGGGTAATTTTATGGTTACCGGACACGTGCAAGGCACGCTCGAGGAGGGAAGGGCTATTCATCTCAAAGATGATGAAACCTGTCGGCTTGAGAATTCCACTGATGAAGCAGCAATATACATCATATCCGGTGGACACTCTGGCGGCGACCATCATTAAGATCCCCTGCTGTGGCCCAAACTCATAGCACCACTCCAGAACCTTGGAATCCATATCAAAAAGGCGTCCAAGGCCCAAGGAGCAGAGTCGTGAAAAATGACACGATCCCAACCGGCGTATTCGGTCAAACAGGCCAAAAGGTAACTCGGATCGGACTGGGCGGAGAAGGAGTCCTCAGGACATACGGAAAGTCCGGGCAGGCCCGGGAAGTCATTCAGGAGGCAATCACCCGGGGGATCACCTATTTTGATTCAGCTCAGGCTTATGCCGGCAGTGAACGGTATTATGGTTCGATTTGGACTGAGTCTCCGGAAATGCGCTCCCGCATATTTCAAGCTAGCAAATCAGCCAGCAGGCACAAGGAGGATGCCCTATCTGATCTTGAAAACACTCTACGGAACATGGGTATCAGTTATCTGGATCTATGGCAGATCCACGATGTCCGAACAGAAGAGGATCTACGTATCATTTCAGGCCCTGGCGGAGCCCTGGAGGCCTTCTTGGAGGCCAAGTCTTCCGGTAAGGTCCGCTTTGTCGGCGTTACAGGACACCACGATCCAGAAATTTTGACCCGAGCAGTAGAAGATTGGCCGGTCGATTCGGTGATGATCCCTGTGAACCCGGTGGAAGGAGTCCTCGGAGGTTTTTTGACCTCGACGTTGCCCGCAGCTAACAAAAAGGGTATCGCGATCATTGGGATGAAAATCTTGGGTGCCTCCCACTATCTTCAACCCAAATTGGGGATAACAGCAGAGGTGCTAATCAGATTTGCTCTGTCCCAGGCAATTTCTGTTGCCATAGTCGGATGTTCAAATGCGTTGGAGGTTAAAACGTTGGCTGATGCGGGACGCAGTTTCAATCCATTGTCCGTTAAAGAAGAAACAGATCTGATCGAGAGATTAGAGCCTCACGCGAGACGCTTGGCCTTTTATCGTGGCGTATTATAGGGTGTTCGCGCTTATGCCTCAACAAGGTCGTGCTTCCCACATTCATGCGGGTTCATGAGCGATGGCATCATAGAATCACCCGCTTTCAAGCCTGCAACAAACTTCTCAACCATGTGGTGGGGATGGTAGCTCTCCTTCGCCTGGCGTAGACCGGAAATGCCAAGGTCTTGCTCGCGGTTGACAAACTGGAAGTCATTCAGGGCATGGATGGTAAACCATTGGTTGATTAGTTGGCTGAGGCCCTGCATCCCCGGCATTGCCTTCTCGAAGTGGATCACGGCTGTATCTGGATTCAATTGCTCACCGAGCGAATAGGCCTGGATTTTCCCATTGATGCGGATTGCGCCTCCAATGGGACGGAGCGCCTCGAAGTTGGCAAATATCTGGCGAATGGCAACATACTCGTTGCACAAGCCAGGGTTCTTTCCGCACTCGCGGACTTCACACCATCGGTCCTGCATGTCGAGACATTCTGAAACCAGTTGCGGTGTTAACGGCTCATACTCGCACCTGTAAACTGCAAGGCATTGCTTAATGAGATTACGCTTTTTGTGATAGTGTCGCCCCTTCAGGTCGGCCAAGTCAGAAACACTATAAACGTAATCCCAATTGTTCCGATCGGACTCGATGTTCAGGCCCTCGTTGCGCAGCGTATTGGCCATCTCCTCGGGAATGCGCACAAATCCTCCCAGCTCGATTCCCAGGGCATCCGCAACAGATAGAGGGGAAGTTGCACCCAGAGGGGGGCCAAGGATGACCTTGGTCGATGAATCCTCCACGTCTGCGTCAGCAATGAAGACAACAGAATCCTCCACGTCTGCCAGCCAAATGGGCCTGGAGCTGCCCCACACAAAAAGGTTCGTGAAGGTAAGCTCAGATATCTCCGGCGGGTAGCGTCGCAGGTAACGTGTAACGAGTGAGTGGTCACTCAGCTCAAGCGGACGGATTGTGGCCATTGATCTTTTCCCCTGACGGGTTCTAAAGCGGTTGTCAGAATAACGTTCCGATACGAGCAGATGACAATTGAAAATATTATGTGGCTCACTTCTGGGTGTCCAATTTTGGGATTTTTTGATTTGCCTGGCTAAATCGCAAGAACTCGGACGGAGTCCTCAGACAGCTTGCGATTTTATAACGCCAGTCAAATTCAAAAATCTTCTCCAAAATTGCACAATGTCGTTCGCCAAATAATATTCCCAATCATCAACGACTTCGGAGCAAACCGAATACATTTTTGAGAACCACTATAGAGTCTCGCCTGTATTACAGCTCAAACGTCATCTCAGCCCCAACCGCAAAACATTTCAAGTCAGCGTCCTGCTCAATAATGATCTCACGACACTTGTCGACCATCTGGTCCACGCCTTCATCCGTCCGTTCCTGGTTCAAATGAAACAGACCGAATTGCTTGACCTTTGCACTGATGGCAAGCTCCAGAGCGGTCGTATATATTGAGTGCCCCCCATTGTCTGGTTGTCTTGTACTCCTCTTTGGTGAACTCGGCATCATGCATAAGGAGGTCTGCGCCGTCTGAAAACGCTTGATATTCATCAAAAGAAAGGCCACCCGGGTGAGTAAAGTCCAATTCATTGTCGGTGAGAAAGACAAAGGTCTTGCCATCTTCAATGAATTTGTATCCGCTTCCCTGATTGGGATGGCTCAGCCGAATCGGTATGACAGAGACAGTACCGATTTCAAAGCGCTCCGGACATGTTGGTTCGTAGTGGATGTGGGCTCTTACGTCGGCATACTCGACAGGAAAGTTGGGTGGAGACATAACTCTGGAAAGCATAGTCTCAACGAACTTCTGGGCAAACGGGCATCCCTGCATCTGGATATGTGTTCGTTCAAGGTAAAGAGGCTTAAAAAAGGGGAAGCCCATGAGGTGATCCCAATGCGCATGGGTAAAGATGACATCATAGCTGAAGCGCCCTTCTTCGATCACCTGGTTTCCGAGCCTTCGAATTCCCGTACCAGCATCAACTATAATTGTGCGATCATCTTTGGTCCTGATCTCAATGCAAGTGGTATCGCCCCCGTATTTGACGTATTCCTTCCCGGAAACAGGAATAGAACCTCTTGAACCCCAGCACTTGATATACATCTCTATTTCACATGCCTCCCCAATTGAGCAAAAAGACGCTCAAAATCAAAATTCCTTATCATAGAGAGCCATCGGTTCGTTTTTGCCTAAAGTCTTTTCACGCGAACCATGTTGGTACTCCCTGCAACTGCCACAGGATGGCCCGCTGTGATCACCGCCAAATCCCCTCTTGATACAAGCCCCGTCTCGAGTGCGGATCGTGCGGCACTTTCGATCATGTCGTCCGTATCCATTGGATCAGCCACAAGACATGGCAGGCAGCCCCAGCACAGGGTCAGCCGGCGGACCATGTCCTCATTAGCCGACAGGGCGATGATGGGCTGGCGGGGCTTGAACCGGGAGATATGCCTCGCCGTCTGACCCGACTGAGTAGGTGCAATGATGGCACGAGCGTCCAGGTGGTTGGCAAGGACGCAGGCTGCATAGGCAACGGATGTGGCCAATGCGGGCCTGGACGGCACCGACGCGGTGATGCTCTCCGAGGAAACGGCCATGGGAGGCTACCCGGTGAAGTCCGATCAGGTGATGACCC